>Ga0207416_1003207_pt1 | contig 16144 bp, 21 predicted proteins | sample PaiPotPPM11metaG_FD_184107 | JGI IMG/M metagenome (GOLD analysis project Ga0207416, IMG submission 184107) | Iron sulfur acid spring bacterial and archeal communities from Banff, Canada, to study Microbial Dark Matter (Phase II) - Paint Pots PPM... ...
CGCATATCGCTCAGGTACTCGCGGCGGGCTTTCGGACTCATGAGGCCACTCTTGGCGGCCTCCCCCGGTAAGCTTTCAGTTGGCGCGACGGCCCGCCCGCCGGTAAGATCTAAGGTGGCGCGACTCGGCGCCTTGACTGGGCCTTGGGCCTTCGGATACACTTACTCGGTTGTGCGGACGTATCAACAGAAAACGGCCGAAGCCACGCACGATTGGTATATCGTCGATGCCGCCGGCGAGCGTCTTGGGACGCTCGCTGTCCGCGTGGCCCGGGCGCTTTCCGGAAAGCGCAAGCCCACTTGGACGCCGCACATCGACGGGGGCGACCACGTCGTCGTGATCAATGCCGAAAAAATCGAACTCGGCGGCGGGAAATGGGATAAGAAACTCTATTATCGCCACAGCGGCTATCCCGGTGCGCTCAAAGTACAAACGGCAAAGCAGGTTGCCGAAAAACATCCGGAAAGGCTGATCGAACGCGCGGTGCGCGGCATGCTCGCGCCGAATCGCATGCGCAGTGTCCAACTCAATCGCCTCAAAGTCTGTGCGGGCGCCGAACATCCGCACGCGGCGCAGAAGCCGCAGCCGCTGACATGATCGAAGGCTTCCAAGGCACAGGCCGGCGCAAGCGATCGATCGCGCGCGTAACTATTGGGCTCGGTCAGGGCGTGATCACGGTCAACCGCAAACCGATGGAAGAGTACTTCACGCGAGCTGCGCTCCAGCAGATCGTTCGTCAGCCGCTCGACGCGACGCAGAGCGCGTCGCGGTTCACTATCGAGATCAAAACCGAAGGCGGCGGGATCGCCGGCCAGGCGGGCGCGATTCGCCACGGCATCGCGCGAGCGCTCGTTTCGATGGATGAATCGCTGCGCGAAATCTTGAGCAAGCAAGGTTTGCTGACGCGCGATCCGCGCGAAAAAGAATCGAAAAAGTACGGCCGCAAGCGCGCTCGCAAGCGCTTCCAGTTCTCCAAGCGCTAAGCCGCGCCGCACCGGCTCTCAACCTCCTGATCTTTGCCGCGGGCGCGCTCGCCGCGTTATGGCGGCCTTCACCGGCGTGGGTCGAGCAATCGTTTTCCAACGGGTATTATCCGCGCTGGCAGCACTTTTGGGCGTCTTGGACGCCGGCGCTTCCGTTCTCCGCCGGCGACGTAGCGTGCCTCATCGGCGTGGCTGCGCTCTTCACGATCGTTGGATTCGGCGTTGCACGCGCGCGAAGGGCGCGGGCGTTTCGGCCGCTGGCGCGGACGTCGGCGAACCTTGCGGGCTTGGCCGGCATTTATGCCTTATGGTTTTACGCGGGATGGGGATGGGGCTACAACCGCGCGCCGGTGCAAGAGCGCGTTACCTATGTCACGTCGCAGGTAAACGAATCGGCGATTCGAGCGCTCCGGCTTGCCGCGATCGAGCAGATCAATGCACTCGCGCCGCTCGCGCACAGCATGCACCGCGGGAATACGTTCGATCTCACGCAGCTGCAAGCTGCCTGGAGCCCGGTCGTCGTTCGTCTGGGCGATACTTGGACGCCTAGAGTCAGTGCATCGAAACCAACGCTTGCAGGGCCGTTCATGGATGCCATCGGAACGAGCGGCTTCACGAACCCTTTTTCGCTCGAAACGCAGCTCGCGCCGGATTTGCTTTGGTTCGAGCGGCCATTCTCGCAGGCGCATGAATGGAGCCACGCCGCGGGCTACAACCGGGAGAATGAAGCAAATTACATTGCGGTGCTGACGTGTCTGCGCGACGGCGACCCGGTCGCGCGCTACTCCGGATGGTTCGAACTCTTTTTCTATCTGCCGCGGCTGCGGCAGTACCCGCACTCGATGTTCGTGCCGGAGGTTTGGAAGGACTTCGCCGCGATTCGAGCGCGCAACGCGCACTTTATCAACCTCAACCTTTCGCGTTTTTCCTGGCGGGTTTATAATCGGTACTTGAAGACCAACCACATCGCCTCCGGATTGCAAAATTACAACGAAGTGACTCGACTCGTGGCGGGGATCCCGCTCGATCCCGCAGGTTTGCCAATCCGCCGTCTCCGTTTCGAGCGTATATAAGGCATGATATACGATGCGATCGACAAGGAAGTGCTGCAGTTTCTTCGAGTCGACGATACAGGCGTCTTGGAGCTGGTAGAACGTGATCCAGACGACGCAAGCGTAGCCCACACGCTTTTAATGCAAAGCGGCAGGACCGCTGAAGAAGTTCGTGACTTTAAGGCGAAGCTGCGGCGCAAATTTGACGAAAACAGGCTGCCACCCGGGATAAAGCGTACGCTCCTCGCTTTTGTCTATAACCGTTTGCTGATGCCGATATTCGCCTTGGCGTATCGCCCTGCCGAGAAACGCCGAACGGATGGCGGTCGAGCGACATGATAGTCCTCTCGGCGACGCCGGCTCGAATCGTCGCACCCGCGGCGGCGGAATACCGCCTCTCCATTGCGGGTGCACCGGGCCAGCGCGTGCGCTTGCGGGCGTCTCGCGTTCCAAACGGTTGGTTCGTTGCATTCTGCACCGGTAAGGTTTGCGAGCCGTCCAAGCTCGACGAGCAACTGTCGAATCGCGGGAAAGCGGCCGTCGATCTGCGTGTTTTTCCTCGCGACGATCCGCATGGGGCGCCCCCTTCATTCGTGATCCTTAGCTCGGACGGCGCCCGCCTCTCGATCACTTCGCGGCAATAGGTTAGCCCGAACGCGGACACGATAGCCGCGTAGCTTCGGCTCATGTTTGACGTTGGCGCTCCACTGCTGCGCGCGCTCGAAGGCGCGCGAAACGATCTCGCATCCGATGCAGCCGCCACGGCGCGCTCGCAAACCCCCTATGGGGCGGCTTTGAGTGATGCCGGCATGGCCTCCGTTGCCGAGCGCGCGGTTTTCACGGAGGCGCTGCTCAACGCGATGCACGCGCGGCTGGCGGAGATCAAGAGCGTGACCCATGGATAGCTTCGCACTGCTGCATACCGCAGCGAGCGGCATGGAGGCGCAGCGCGCGGCTCTCGACGTCGAAGCGCGTAATGTTGCAGCTGCCGAAGCCGTCGGCCCGAAGGGATCGTACGAGCGGCTGATTCCAAGATTTGGCGTCGATCGCAAGGAGGGCGTCATCGCGTATGAGGGAGCCAAGCTGCAGCGCGGCAGCCGCGTCGACGTGTTGACGGAGATGGTTGCCGTGCTCAACGCTTCGCGCGCCTATGAAGCCAACGCTTCGGTTTTCGAGATTGGAAAGAGGCTGGCCGAGCGCACGATCGAGATGGGCAAGCTATGAAGATCGTTCCGCTTGTTCCGGACGCGGCGGCGCCGCAGCGAGCGATGCCCGCGCCCGCCGAGGGTTCCAGTTTCGGGACGCTTGTCGACGACGTGGGCCGGCTCTTCTCGAAGGCGGAGCGTGCCGAGAATGCTTTCGCCTCCGGCGCCGGTGATTTAGGAGCGGCGATCTATGAGCGGGCGCGCGCCGAGGTCGCGCTCGCTGTAACGACGGCAGCAGCTTCGCGCACCGTCCAGGGTCTACAAAGCATTTTGAACATGCAGGTCTAGCGAATGCGCGCCGGCGATCTGGCGTTGCGTTGGAACGCTCTTCCGCGCGCCGTGCGCATGTCGGCGGCAGCGGCGTTCTGCATTCTTTGCGCGGTCGGCATTGCGCTTTTCGTTGGCCGACCCGGCCGGGCCGCGCTTTACGCCGCGCCGCTCCATCCCGAACAGGTTGCGGAGGTTGAAGAAAGGCTCGCAGGCTGGAATGTTTCCTTTATTCCGACTGCCGACAATCTGCTTGTTGACGGCAAGCAGCGCAACGATCTCTTGCTGAAGCTTTCGTTGGCAGGCGTGCCTCACACGCACATCGAGAGTTCGAGCGACCTGTTCGGCAAGCTCGGCGCACTGACACCGCAGAGCGTGATCGACGAGCAGACACGTGACGGTCTCGCGGGCGACATTGAATTGGGATTGCGGGGAATCGACGGCGTGCAGGACGCCCGCGTCATCATCGCACCCGCCAAACCCGGATACTTTGCCGGAGATCAATCGGCGGATGCAAGTGCCGGGGTTCGTTTGCGTCTAGCGCCGGGCGCTCGCCTTTCGGGTGACGCTGTTTCAGGTATTCGCGGTTACATCGCGGCAGCCGTGCCGGGACTGCAAGGGCCCCGCGTGACGATAGTCGACGACCGCGGCGTCGCGCTTGGCGATGGCCCGGCTGGTGGAGACGCCGATGACATGCAGCGTTCGCTGCAAAGCGCTTTAGACGCCGCGCTTGGAGCGGGAGCGGCGATCGTGCGTGTTCACTTGCGCCATTCGCGCCTGAGCGCAGCCATCTTCGTCGATCCCATGCGCGGCGCCGATCTCGCGCAGGTGCGATCGCTCGCTGCTGCGACGCTGGGAAGCGATCCGGCGCACGGCGACGCAATCGATGTTGAAGCGATCTCATTCAATCATCTCTCACGCGCGGCAAAGGACGGATGGTGGCTTGCATACGGCGCGCTCGTTCCGGCCTTGCCTACGGCGATCGTTGCCGTAGCAGCGCTGCTCGCGCTTCGCTGGAGCGCGCGTCCCGCTGCATTCTTCTTGCGCAAGCTGATGGAGCGCGGACGCATTGAGCGAGCTTCGAAGAGCATGCGCGGCATTGCCCCCGCATCCGTTCGCGGTGTGCTCGAGAACGAGCCGCCGCACGCAGCTGCCGCCATCATCAGCGCCCTTCCGGCCGCGACCGCTGCCGCCGTCCTCGACATGTATCCCGAAAGCGAACGCAGCGCGATCGTCAGGCGCATGCAGCGTCCTGCTTCACCGCTCGTTTCCGATGTCGAAACGTTCATTGCCAGCGCCTGAGGGTTTTACGCCTTTATCTCAGCTTTGCCGAGCGCGTAGCGACGCGCCGCGCCCGAGCGTCGATCTCCCTGCGGATCGAGCGCCGCTTCCAAGTGAAATGGAAGAAGCGCTGCGCGACGTGCGGTTGTTCCGGGCCAACGTTGCCGATGCGCTCGAAAACGCCGTGGAAGTGCTGACCGTCGGGATCGCTGCCGACGTAGTCGCGCGCGAGCTTCAGATCGCGCCCGCAGAGATCGACGCAATCGTCCGCCGCACGCTGGAGGAATACTGGGGATCCGAGCCGCTTCGCGTCCGGCTCCATCCGGAGGACGCAAAGGACGCGCTTTGCGATCTGCCGATCGTAGAGGACGCTTCACTGCTGCGCGGCGACGCAGTCATCGAATTGCGCGAGGGCGTTCTCGAGGCGACGCTGGGAGCGCGGCTCGATAGCGTGCTCAACCGGCTTCAAGGGTGATTTCGCGCGGCACCGTGCGCTCCGCGCACGGTGCGTGCATCGAAGCGGCGATCGCGGGCGCACGTCTCGGTGACGGCGTGCGCGTCGAGGGCGGTTTCGGAAGTTTCCTCGGAAAGGTGACGGCGCTGCGCGAAGGCCTCTCACTCATCGCGCCTCACGGCGCGATCGAAGGCGTGCGCGCAGGGGACACTGCTTCGGTCGATCCGCGCGCGCTTCGATTGCCGCTCGGAGCTGCGCTGCTGGCCAGGACGATCGACGCAACCGGTTTGCCGCTGGACGGCGGACCGCCGCTGCGAGGACGCCGTCGGGCGCTCGATGCTCGTCCGCCGCAACCGGGCGCGCGTGCCGCCGTGCGCGATCCCTTTTGGACCGGCGTGCGCGCGATCGACGGCTTACTGACGTTGGGGCGAGGCGCGCGGGTCGGCATCTTCGGATCTCCGGGGGTCGGCAAATCGACTCTGCTCGAGCTGTTGTTCCGATCGCGAGCCGATGCGGTCGTCGTGGCCCTGATCGGCGAACGGGGGCGTGAGGCGCAGGCTTGGATGCAGCGGTGCAATGGCCGTTCGACGATCGTTTGCGCGACGAGTGACCGCAGCCCGGCAGAGCGGGCGCGAGCCGCCACCGTCGCAATGGCGCAAGCTGAGGCGTTACGGTCGCGTGGGCTGCACGTGTTGCTCCTGTTCGATAGTCTCGCGCGCTTCGGCTCCTCTCTACGCGAGCTGGCGCTGGCACGGGGTGAGACTGCCGGGCGGGGAGGTTTTCCGCCGAGCGTTTTCGGCGAGCTGGCACGGTTCATCGAGGTCGCGGGAGCTTGCTCGCGCGGATCGATAACCTTGATGGCGAGCGTGCTCTCCGATGGCGACGAGCGAGATCCGCTCAGCGATGCGGCTCGGTCGCTTCTGGACGGCCACATTCAGCTTTCAGCGCACTTGGCGCAGGCCGGACATTTCCCAGCGGTAGACATCTTGGCGAGCGCGAGCCGGACGATGTCCGCGGTGACGACGTCCGATCATCGCCGCGATGCCGAGCGCGTTCGCCGGGCGCTCGACGCGCTCGCGCAAAGCGCGGACGCTCGCGCCATCGGGATTTCTCCCGTCGATGCGCTGACGTCCGCTGCCGCGGCCTGCGAAGAAGCGATCGCATCGTTCTTGTGCCAAGATTCACGGCCGTGCGAGCCGGGCGAAACGCTTGCCGGCCTTGCACTTCTTGCCCGCAGCTTGACTTAAGCGCGCACAATGCGAGCCGCGCCGCCGTAGCGAATATCTGTTAATGGCCATGTTGCCGGCTGTTTTGCTGTTGCTGGCGGCGAGCGGGCCGCCCCAGACGTCCTCTCTGACGACGGTGCTCCAAGCGCGCGCAACGGCGCTGCAGCATCTCGGCGTTCACGAAGCCTCTACGCTGGAAGTCGTTGGAACGCTAACCGGCGCTGCGCTGCGTGGCGAGTTTCACACGTGGCATTCGCCGGCCGGCGAGCGCTACGATCAAACCACCGGCGTGCGATCCGAATCGACGATTCGGGTTCGCGACCATCAATACGTTGTCAACGAGAGCGGGAACGTCCGCGAATTGCACGGCCTTCTGCTGGCGCGCCAACGAACGGCGGACTTCATCGATACGCAGGCGTTCGTTTCACAACCGCAATACGATCGCTTTGCCGGACCCGAGCGCTTGCCCGACGGCCGTCAGGCGTACACGATCGTCGTTTCGCCCCCAAACGGACAACCGGAGACGATCGACATCGACGCGGCGACTTCAATGATAGACCGCATCAGCTACGACAATGACGACGGCCTCGCGACGGAGGACTACTACGGCTATCGCGTCTTCGACGGCGTGCTCTTGCCGACGCGCGAGGTCGACTCCAACGGCGACCATGCGTACGACGTTGTCCGCGACACCGTCGACGTGCGCGTCGACAAGACGATCGATCGCTCCACCTTTGCGGTCCCGGAGCCGGCAGTCGTTGCAACGGACGTGCCGGTGACCGTCGCGCTGACGGAGCATTTAGGACACTATTACGTCGCCGTCGAGATTGCAGGACACAAGTACAACTTTCTGCTGGACAGCGGCGCGCAGGCCGTCGTGCTGGATCCGCGCGTCGCCGCGCAGCTCGGCCTGCGCTCCGAAGGCCAGCTCGAGGTTTCCGGAGCGCAGCGAACCGGCGGTCTGGGTCTTGCGGCACTCGATGACATTCGGATCGGAGGCGTTGCCGTACCGGTTCGCGTCGTGACCGTGCTCGACTTGCGCAACGTCACTCCGGCGTATACGGCCGACGGCATTCTCGGCTATCCGTTCTTCGCCGAAGCGGAAGTCCGCCTCGATGCGGCAGCATCAACGATGACCTTCGCGAAACCCGGAAGGCTCAAAGCCGACGGCACGGCCTTCCACGTCGACAACGATCGCGAGCTGGTCGAACTGCACGCATCGATTGACGGCACGGACGGACGCTTTGTCATCGACACGGGAAACACCAATGAATTGCTCGTTTTCGCACCGTTCGCGACGACGCATCCGGGCGTCGTTCAAACCGCGGGTCAGCGATTCGCAAACAATTTCGGGGTCGGCGGCTCGGCTCGCGCGGTCAGCACCGTCGTGAACGAGCTCGACTTGGGTCCTTACCGTCTTTTTAACCGCAACGCCGCGGTGATGCTTACGTCGCAAGGCGCGTTCGCCGACCGATTCGATGCGGGCAACATCGGCATGGGCATCTTGCGTAACTTCATCGTCACGTTCGATCTCGCCGACGCCACGCTTTACGCGCGTCCCGGACCGCACTTCGACGATGGGCGCTATCGCGGCCAGGGCCAGCCTATCTTTCCGTAACAGCTCCGCAGCTCTTCGGTCATCCGCCACGGCTACCGTTGCGGCATGACGATTACGGAACAGCTGCAATTCAGCGTCGTCACCGCTCCCCTCGCTACTCTTGACCGCCGCACGCTTTCGCAAGCCTGGTATTCAGCGCTCTATGGACATGAGCATCCGAAGCAGCTTTCGATCCGGCTTCAACCTGCGCGCTCCACAGGAGCGACGCATCGCTCCGCGCTTACGGCCAACGCGCGCGAACCGGACCATCGCGCTCGCATTGCGGCTCGTTCGGGCTCCGGCGTAGCCACGCTGCGCGCCGGCGTTTCCGAGGAACGGCGCGCCGAGCGCTCCCGCCTGGCGCGCAAAATCGAGCGAACATTTCTGCGTCGCCCGTTACCGCCGCGCAGCGCGACATTCACCGTTGAAAGCGGCGAGCGCATTGCGGTGCTTTTGCGATCGAATGGTTCGCAGAACCATCTGGTCGTCATCTGCTCGCCAAAAGCGGAAGAGGCGGTTCGAGCCGCGCTCGCACAGGCCCGTTATGCACTGGCGGCACGAGGCTTGCGCCTTCATGCGGAAGCCCGCGCCGAGGCTTCCCAATGATTTCAAACGCCATCGCTCGCGCATTCGACGAAGTCGCTGCGCGCGAGCGCGACGTACTGAATGCGTACGTGCCGGGGTCTCTTCCGGAGCACGACGACGCCGCGAAACCGGCACACGAAAGCTTCACGCTGAATCCCCTTGCTGCCGCGCCTCCGGAGAACGCCTATTTCGTCACGCGAGATGAAGAGGGCCGCATGCTTTTTTCGCGCGACGGTTCCTTCGAGCTGCGCCACGGCGCATTGGTGGATTCACAAGGAAACGCCGTCCTCGGCTATGACGGCGAAGGCAGCGCGCTCGCACCATTGCGAGCGAATGCGATCGACGTTGCCTTCGGCGCGACGGCGAGCGCGCGCATCGAGATAGACGGCGCCGTGACGTACGAGCGATCGACGATCGATCCGCGCAGCGGAAATCGTGAAACACAGCGTCTCGCAATCGGCCGGGTCGCCCTCGCGCGCTTTGCCGCGGCAACGAAATTGCAGCCGGTCGATGCGCAGCACTTTCTCGCGCCGCCGCAGATCGCCGCTCACTTCGGCAGAGCTGCGGACGGCAATTTCGGCCCGGTGAAGCCGTTTGTCCGCGAAGATAGCCGCATCGATCTCGATACGGGAATCGAGCGATTGCAAGAGGCATACATTGCGCTCGAGGCCCTCAGAGCGGCGAGCAGAGCGCGGGGCGGTTTGCAAAAGACCGCGATGGATCTGCTCAAATGAAGGTCTTGGCGTTCGAAGAGCGGGGACGCCGAATCGCGGGGCGATACGTTCGCTCGTCATATTTCGCCCGGCGCTCAAGTCTGCCGGTGAGTGCTGCATGCTTGGTCGCCAACGGTGTGCGGGAAACGCTTGGTGCGCTGCTCGGCTCGGTGGTTTCCGTGCGCCTCCTCGAACCGATTCTTCCGGATCCAGCCGGTTGGGCGGCAATCGGAAAGGATGCGCATATCTTCGCCGTACGCGGGCCACTTGCCGACGCTGCGTTCATTCTTCGCGCGGCCGATGCAGCTGCGTTTGTGCGGGCAGCTTTCGGCGAAATGGCGCCGCAGCCGCATGCTCTGTCGCCGCTGGAAGGACAAGTACTGAGGCGCGCGTTGCGCGCGATCTCGGGATGCCTTTCGCCAATCTGCGGAGCGCGTGATGCCGCGCCGTGCGAGGCGAGCGACGCGCGATCGTTCACCACGTATTTTGAGCTTCTGCTCGATCGCCCCGCGTCGCTGCGCCTCGGCGTTGCGCTTTCTCGCGAGCCGGAAGCGAAAAGCGCGCCGGCGCTGACGCTTGCCGACTTGCATGGCGTTGAGATCGATCTCGCCGTTGAATGCGCAACGGGTTTGTTGGAAGCGGGAAGGCTGCTCGAGTTGCAGCCCGGTGAAACAGTGAAGCTTTCGACGCGCATCGACGGGCCCGGTGCATTGACGGCGGCCGGCCGCGTTTTCTTGCGCGGTGAATGCGGCCAAGCCGGCGAACGGCGCGCGTTCGTCGTTCTCTAACGCCATGGAAGGCCGCAATGCCGATCTCTTGCTCAACGTGCCGCTGCGCATAACCGCGATCCTTGGATCGTGCAGAATGCCGATCGCAGACGTGCTGAAGCTAGGAACCGGCTCTATCGTCGAACTCGACCGTGAAGCGGGCGCGCCCGTCGATCTTCGCGCGAATGACAAGCTCGTCGCGCGAGGCGAGATCGTTGCAGTCGACGAGCACTTTGGCGTACGGATTACGGAGTTGATGCGAAGCGATCGATGAGCGCCGCGCTCACTTTGGCGAATCACGCCCATGCCGCGCTGCCGCTCGACGTGCTGGCAGCGCTCACGCTTCTCGGCGTTGCGCCATTCATCTTGGTGATGTCCACTTCATTCGTTCGGATCGTCGTTGTGCTCTCTCTCGTGCGCTCGGCGATCGGAGCCCCGGCGCTGCCGCCGAACACGGTGCTCACCGGGCTTGCGCTCGTGCTGACGATCGTGCTGATGTCGCCAACGTTCCAGCGCATTTCTCACCAAGCGATCGAACCCTATGGTAAAGGCCGGCTCACGCAATCACAGTTCCTGGATCGCGCGGCTCGCCCATTGCGCGAGTTCATGCTCCATCAAGCCAAGCTCGCCGACATCGCGCTCTTCGAGCGCGTCGCGCATCGTTCGGCTGAAAGACCCGCCGACGTACCGACCTACGTCCTCGTTCCCGCTTTTGTCGTCGGCGAACTTCGCGCGGCATTCGCTATCGGCTTCGCTCTCTATCTGCCGTTCGTCGCCATCGATCTCGCGGTGGCGTCGATATTGATGGGTCTCGGCATGTTCATGCTCAGCCCGCCGGTTATCTCGCTGCCCATCAAGCTGTTGCTTTTCATCATGGTGGATGGCTGGGCGCTGGTGTGCGGAGGCGTCGTCACCAGCTTTCGATAACTCAGACGCCATGCGGATCGTGGACTTGCTGGCACGGCGGCGCCCATTCTTCTCCTTCGAATTTTTTCCGCCGAAGAGTGATGAAGCGCACGCGCAGCTGCTTGAAACCGTGGACACGCTGCGGGCGCTGCGGCCTGCTTTCGTTTCGGTGACGTACGGAGCAGGCGGGTCGACCCGCGCTCGGACGGTTGAGATTTCCAAACAGATCCGCAACGAGCTCGGGCTCGACGTCATGGCGCACCTTACGTGCGTGGGAAGTTCGCGCGCGCAACTGCGGGAGGTTTTGGGCGACATCGAAGCCGCCGGCATCGAGAATGTCTTAGCGTTGCGCGGAGATCCGCCGAAGGCGGCGGAGCGGTTCGTTCCCGCCGTCGGAGGGTTCTCGTACGCCAGCGAGCTGGTCGCAATGCTGGCGCGCGGGTACAGATTCTGCATCGGCGGCGCCTGTTATCCCGAGAAGCACATCGAGGCGCCCGATTTTGAAACCGACATGGCAAACCTTCGGGCCAAAGTCGATGCGGGTGCCGAGTTTTTGATCACGCAGCTCTTTTTCGATAACGACAAGTACGCGATGTTTGTCGAGCGAGCTCGAGCTGCCGGGATCGAAGTTCCGATTCTTCCGGGCATCATGCCGATCACGAATTACGAGCAGATTCAACGGTTCACGGCGATGTGCGGGGCCACGATTCCGCCGAAGTTGGGCGTCGAGCTCGAAGAGCGCCGCGATCAGCCCAAAGCCGTTGAGGATCTCGGCGTCGCCTATGCGACCCTGCAGTGCGCCGATCTCTTGAGAAGCGGCGCGCCGGGCATCCATTTCTATACGCTCAACAAGTCGCCCGCGACGCGCGCCATCGTCAGTTCGCTGGTTGCCGCCACGGCTTGGCGGCCAAGTTTCGTCACAACGCGCTAGCATAACGGCCATTCGCCCGACGTAGCGTCGGCGTATGGCTCCGTTCGACGGTATCCTGCGCGAAGCGCTGCTCGTAACCGCGATCCTGTGCTTGCCGGTGCTCTGCACGGCAACGCTCACCGGCACCGTCGTGGCGTTGATTCAGGCGGCGACGCAGGTGCAGGAACAGACGCTTTCGCTGCTGCCCAAACTGATTGCCGTCGGCATTACCGTGGCAATCTTCGGCGGCTTCGGCATGCATCTGTGCGCGTCGCTCTTCGCCGATATCTTGGCGCAGATTCCATCGATCGTTCGAGAATGAGCGCGACGGCGTTGCTCGTCTTCGCGCGCTGCGCCGGATTTGCGTTTCGCGCCCCCGGTTTTTCACATCCAAGCGTGCCGCGGCCGGTGCGAGCCGGACTCGCGCTCATGCTCACGATTGCCACGCTTCCTGCAATCCGCCAGGTGCACTCTTTGGACGGTGTTATCCTGATCGGCGCGATCGTCGCTGAACTTGGCATCGGCGCGGCGATCGGTTTTGCGGCTTCCGTTTTGTACGATGGCGCCTACGCCGGAGGACGTGCGCTTGACGACTACGTCGGCATCCGCGGCAGCGTGCCGGGCGCGCAGCTCTATGCAGCCGCCGGCTTCGGCCGCATATGGTCGCTCGTTTTCACCGCCGGATTCTTCTTGCTCGGCGCTTATCGAATCGTAATCCTCGTGCTGGCGCAGAGCTTCGAGCGAATGAGTCCGGGCGCAATACCGCCGACGCCGTCGCTCTACGCCTATGCCGTCGGACTGCCGGCAGCGATCCTCCAGGCGGCGGCGCTCGTCGCAGGGCCGGCGATTGCGCTCGCATTCGTGGCGCAGACAACGCTAGGAGCGCTCTCGCGCGTCATTCCACGCTTTACGAGCTTCACGCTTTCCTTTCCAGTCGTGTTCGGCGTCGCTTTGGTGGCGACGATTGCATGCGTGCCGCTGCTGATCTTCAAGAGCGCCGTGCCCTACTTGCCGCTGCCTTTTCTGAACCTCCGATAGTGCCCGACGAGAAGCAATTCGAAGCGACGCAGTCACGGCTCGAGCGCGCACGGCGCGAAGGCGACGTCGCGCGATCGCAGGAGCTCGCGGGCTTCGCCGCTTTTGGATCGGCCGCTGCAGCGGTCGTTGCCGCGGCGGGACCTTGGGGAAGCGCGGCGCGCGCTGCAATCGTTGGCGCGGCCGCGCATCATCTCGCCTTCGGGGCGCTCGCGTCCCTCTTCGCGTGGACGCTGCTGCCCAGTCTGTGCGGCGCAATCGCGGCCCTCGGATGCTGCGCGCTGCAGAGCGGCGGCATCTACCTGCGCGCTCTGTCCATCAAGCTCGAGCATCTTTCGCCGAGTGAAAATCTGAAGCGCATCTTTTCAGCAGAAGCGGCGCTCACGTTGATGCGGGCGACATGCGCGTTTGGAATCGCGAGCGCGGTATTGATGTCTTCGTTTGCGACGGTCGCTTCATCTGCGCTGCATGCCTCGAGCGTCTTGGCGCTCGCCGCTGGCGCTTGGAGCGGCGCCATGCGATCGGTCGCGGCCGCATGTGCAGCCGCTGCGCTGTTCGCCGTGGGTGACTTCGCACTCCAAATCGCGCGGAGGATTCGGCGCTTGCGCATGTCGTCTGAAGAGATGAAACGCGATCAAAAGGAGCACGACGGCGATCCCGCGCTGCGCGGAAGACGGCGATCACTGCACCGGCAGCTCGCGCGAGGTTCGATCCTGCGCGTTCGCGATGCGGCGTTCGTCGTCGCGAATCCGGAGCATCTGGCAGTGGCCCTAGAATATCGTCCGCCTGAAGTCGCCGTTCCGCGCGTCGTCGTGCGTGCGGCCGGCGAAGCCGCCCTTCGCGTTCGCGAGCTCGCCCAGCGCTTTGAGATCCCGATCGTCGTCAACGTTCCGTTGGCTCGAATGCTGCATGCAAACTGCTTTGCCGGCGACTACATCGCGCGCGACTGCTACATCGCGGTGGCCGAAATCATAGCCGCCCTTCGCCGCTCCGGAGCATTGCGCGCTTGAAAGCGACCTACGCGTTTGCCGCGATCCTGCTTTGCATCGTCGGGATTCTGATCGTTCCGCTTCCCCCGATGCTGCTCGACGTCTTGCTGGGCGTCAACATCTTCGCATCGGCGCTGATCCTGCTGCTCAGCGTCACCGTTGAGGAGCCTCTGCAGTTCTCAGCCTTCGCGCCGGCCTTGCTGATCGCGACGCTTTTCCGGCTCTCGCTCGACGTCTCAGGGACCCGATTGATCCTTACGCAGGGGCATCTGCCCGGCGGAGCAGGCGCGATCATCCCTGCTTTTGGAGAATTCGTCGTCCGCGGAAACCTCGTTGTCGGCCTCATCGTGTTTGCGATTTTGGTGACGATCCAGTTCATCGTGATAGCGAGCGGTTCGCAGCGTGTCGCCGAAGTTGCGGCACGGTTCACACTCGATGCGATGCCCGGCAAGCAGATGGCGATCGATGCCGATCTGCATGCCGGCGCGCTCGATCCCGAAGGAGCGCGCGCCAAACGCGACCTCGTTCAGAAGGAAGCGGACTTCTACGGCGCGATGGACGGCGCAGGAAAATTCGTCAAAGGCGACGCTGTCGCCGCGATCGTCATCGTCGTGCTCAACCTGGTCGGCGGGATCGTCGTCGGCATGCTCTATCGTGGGATGCCGGCCGCCGATGCGCTGCAGACTTTCGCGCTGCTCTCAATCGGGAACGCTCTCGTGACGACGCTGCCGGCATTCCTGATTTCGACCGCGATGGGCATGATGGTCACGCGTGTCGCGGCGGACGGCTCGCTGGGATCCGATCTTGCATCGCAGCTCTTCGCGCGACCCGGAATGCTGCGCGCAGCGGGTGCGCTCCTTTTTGCGCTCGCGATGGTTCCCGCGCTGCCGCGCGCCGTGTTCATCGTGTTGGGGCTGTGCGCTTTTTGCGGAGCGTATTTCGCGCAGCGGCGAAACAGCTTTGCCGCCGCGTTGGCGCAACAGGAACGCGACCAAGCCAAACGCCAAGCGATCCGGCGACCGGAGATGGCCTTCGGTTTAGTCGGCGTCGACGCGATCGCGATCGAGCTGGGCGCGAATCTCGTTCAGCTGCTTGCCATGCCGTTTGCCGATGCCTTGCTGGATCGAGTCGGCGAAGTGCGGCGAGCGCTGGCCGCCGAGATCGGCGTCGTGCTCCCCGGCGTGCGCCTTCGCGACGATTTGACGCGTCATCCCGACAGTTATGCCATCCGCGTTCGGGATGAAGTCGCCGGTGAGGGGAGCTTACAACTCGCGCGGTTGCTGGCCGTCGCGGAAGAATCACTCTTATCCCAAATCGAAGGCATCGGCACGGTGGAGCCGGTCTACGGGCTGGCTGCAAAATGGATCGAGCCGCCGGCGCGTGAGACGGCGATGCAAGCGGGCGCCCTCGTCTTCGATGCCGTTTCCATCATTGGATCGCATCTGGCGGAAGTGGTGCGCTGCCGCGCGGAAGCCTTGCTTGGGCGACAAGAGCTGCAGACGCTGCTCGAGCACTTGCGCGCCATGGTGCCCACAGTCGTAAAGGAAATCGGAACGGACGCCCTGCCGCTCGCCGCCGTCCAGAAGGCGCTTGGCCTTTTGCTGCGAGAGCGCGTTTGGCCGCGCGACCCGGTGCTGGTTCTGGAGGCCATGATCGAAGCCTCCGCTTCCACCCGCGACCCGCGCGAGCTTGCGGAGGCGGCCCGTCGCGTCCTCGTCGGCCCGCAGCTGCGGCGCAAGGGGACCGAAGTGCTCGAGCCGCTCCTGCTGGATCCCGAGCTGGAGCGCGAATTCACGCACGGCCTCGAGACCTCGGCGCCCCCGGATCCCGCGCTCGCCATGGCGATTCGGGACCGCGCTCAAGCCTATGCCGCCTCCGTCGCTGCTTCTGCCGCGGCGATCGTGTGCACGTCAGCGTTACGCCCGGTCGTCGCGGACTTCTTGCGGCGCTCGGGATTGCAGATTCCGACCTACAGCTATGCGGAGGTTCCGGCCGAGATTCGGCTCGTGCCGGCCGGGGTTATTGAACGCCCCGCCCTTTCGGCGGTCGTGTAGCGCCGGGCAATTTCCTTACTCATGGCTGACCTATCGCGCCAGCTAACATCTTACTGACGTAGTATTCATGGGCGTGCCTTCTCGGGGGTATTGTAAATTGCGTGAGCGGGTGATTTCGCC
>Ga0207416_1003212_pt1 | contig 16126 bp, 11 predicted proteins | sample PaiPotPPM11metaG_FD_184107 | JGI IMG/M metagenome (GOLD analysis project Ga0207416, IMG submission 184107) | Iron sulfur acid spring bacterial and archeal communities from Banff, Canada, to study Microbial Dark Matter (Phase II) - Paint Pots PPM... ...
GCGCGTTACATGCCGGTCCGCAGGCCATGACCGACGGCCAGACCCAACCGGTCATCTAACCCATCAACTGGCTCATAGGGACGCCCCGGTGGTGTTCGCTTGCCTCGATCACAGGCAAGCGAACACCACCGGGGCGTCTTTTTTTCATAATTTCGACATAACTACCGACTTACGTCTGCTGCCAGAGTAGTGTATAATCGATTGGTCAAACGATAAGAAAGGGGCAGCCAGATGAGCAAACATGAAGTGTTTAGCCCGCCAGAACGAGCCTTGTCATTTCTCGCGGGACTGGTTAATCTCGTAGTTGGACTCGGTTTTTTCTTTCTACCGGAACTTCACCCACCGCTCTGGCCCACCAGTATTCCCGTCATACTGGACCGTTTCATTGGCGCGATTATACTGGGCAACGCTGCCGGGGCGTTCTGGCTTGCGACAGAACGAGAGTGGGCGCGCGTGCGTCCCCTGGCGATTGTCGCGGTAGTCTATGGCACGCTGGTGGCCTTCGCCCTGCTTTACCACCTGTTATGGTTAGGCGCGTCCAGCACGTTCTGGATTTACTTTCTATTTGACATGCCGTTTCTGCTGGTCTATTTTGCCCTGTTCATCTACCACGATATCGCGCCGCGTATGGCAAAAAGAGCGGCGCGCCGTGCCATGGAGCAGGCGCAGGAATAGAGAAGAAAGTGATAGGGCGTTCGTATGCAGGCACCGTTTGCCGATCCACTCTCCGGCATCGAACTGATCTCCCGGCCTCTTCCCCTGGTTGGTCGCGAGGGCGAGATGCTGCTTCTCTGCAATCTGCTGGATACTGTTGCGCTTCAACGAGCGTATGGCGCGCGCGCGTTGATTATGAGTGGCGAAACAGGCATAGGGAAAACGCGCCTGCTCGCGGAAATGTGCCAGGAAGCTGAAAAAAGAGGGTTTCACCTGCTCAACGGTCGCGCCTACGAGGCCAGCAGGTCATTCCCCTACATGCCCTTCACCGAGGCCCTGCGCCCTGTCATACGCACAAGCTCGCTCAAGACGCTGCGCTCCCTGGTCGGGCTGGATACCATTGCATCGGACAGGCTGCCGGACGACGATAGCCCGGATACCGGTGTGTCCATCTCGCTGGTTGGTCCCCCTATGGTAGCAGCGTTGGCGCGTCTTTATCCCGAATTGCCCCACATCTTGAAGATAGCTCTCGTACCTGAACCGCTTACCCCCGACCAGGAAAAATTTCGCCTGTTCGATGCCATAGCGACCTTGCTGGAACATATGGCGGCTGAATATCCCGTTCTGTTGAGCATCGACAACTTGCAGTGGGCAGACAGCGCCAGCCTGGAACTGACCATGTACCTGACAGTGCGTTTGCGCGGCAGTCGCGTCGCGCTGGTTGGAGTGACTCGTCCTCCGGCGCGGTCCTCCGCTGATGGGAATGGCGATAGCGTTGAAACAGAGCGGCAGGCAGCCGCGACAATGCAGATACTGGGCGAGCTTATGCGCCAGGGCCTGCTGCTGTTTCTCCCGGTGCAGCCTCTCAACATAGAGGGCGCGCAGCAACACCTGCAAGCCCTGCTCCCCGGTACCATCGCAGGCGCAGAATCGCTCGTAGAACGCGCTGGCGGCAATCCCTTCTTTCTTGAAGAACTTGTGCGTATGCTCACTATGAACGGTCAGCTTGAGCAACGCAGTGGCGTCTGGGATGTGTCCAGGGCCAGGGTAACAGAGCTGCCCGCAAGCATCGCCCTGGCCGTGATGGAGCGACTGGGGATATTGAGCAAAGCTTGCCTGGAAGTGCTACGTATAGCAGCGCTCTTTGGCCGTTCGTTCCCGCTACCCGCCCTGGTGACAGTGACGGGTGAAAGCGAAAACTGGGTACACGCAAGGCTCAACGAGGCGCAGCAGGCATTGATTATTGCTCCTTCATCGCGTCATGCATCTCCTGAAAGGCATGAAGATGATTTCGCGGATGATGACAGTCTCTCCCCGGATACTTCCTCTACTCCCTACCTCTTTTGCCAGAGTATTGTCCAGGAGGTTTTAAGCGACCATGTGTCGGTTCAGCGAGCCAGCGTCTTGCATGGCAAAATCGGAGCTGCATTAGAGGCGTATTATGCCCGGCGAGGTGTACAGGCTCCTGCTGCTGAACTGGCTCGTCATTACGAATTGAGCGGCGAATCCGGGGCTGCGCTTCGCTGGAGCTTGCAGGCCGGAGAAGACGCAGCCAATCAGCAGGCGCATCGTGAGGCCATCGGCCACTTCCGAGCCGCACTCAAGCTCATGCAGACCGGCGATCTCGCGTTGGACAGGGAGCAGCGGCCCCCACTGGCGCAAGTCTATGTAATGATCGGAGAAAGCTGGTTCAAAATTGGAGAATTGAACCAGGCGGCGGCGGCATTTCAGAAGGCGTTAGAACAGGTACAACGCGAAATAGCATCTGCCACGCCCAACGCGCCTTACGATTTAGAGGTGTCCTTGACGGCCAGGGCTAACCGTATGCTGGCGGATGTCTATCGTATGCAGGGGAAGTATGAATTGACGCTCGCTCACCTGCAAGCCGCTCGCAACGCATTGGATGTGGATGCAGATAAAACAGGTGAATTCGTTGCGCCCGCCGAGCATCCTTATGCATGGATGACCACACGCAACTTCTCTGACCAGCGCGCTCAATCCGCTAAGCATCTGCTAAGTGCGGAGCGGATTTTGCTGCTACAGGCGCAGGGAACGCTGGATTTGCTGCTTGGGCGGGCTGAGGAATCCGAAAGAAACCTGTGGCAATCGTATCAGCTTGCAACCGAAATGGGCGACCGGGGCAGTCAGGCCTTCGCGCTGCACTTCATCAGCTGGATACGCGGCTGGGGTTCGCATATTCACGAGGCCATTCGCCTGCAAAGCCAGGCTCACGAGTTGTATGTAGCCATAGGCGATCCGTTCCGCGCCTCCCTGGGAGATCAGGGGTTGGGCATTATCTACCAGGCTCTGGGAGAGATGGACAAGGCGCGTTTGCACAACGTGCGCGGCTTCGAGATGGCGCGCCGCTACGGAGTGCGTCACGTGCTGGGGTGGCTGCACTGGAATATGGGGGTGATGGCGCTGGCCGAGGGCAAATGGACGGAATGCGAGTCGCGGATGCAGCAGGCGATGCAGGAGGCCGAGGCGACCAGCAATGAGCGCCTGAAGCCTGTCATCATGCAGGTACAGGCCGAACTCGCCTTTCGCAGGGGCGCGTGGCACGAGGCGGAGCAGCTCTTCCAGGCATCGATCAGCGCTGCCATGAACACCGAATGGTATCCCAGCACCCTGGCCCTCTACGGTCACTTCCTGGCCGTGACGGGACGTAAGGCTGAGGCGAAGGCGCAACTTGAACAGGCCGCCGCCCTGCAAGAGCCGACCGGGTATAGCGGCCACTACTACGTCCCATTTCTCGCCGAGGGCTTCCTGCATATTGGCGCGCAGGAGCAGGCCACCATGTATATTGAGCGTATTCAGCAATTGCGCGGCTTTATGTATTATGGCATTGCCGTTGACCGCATTCGAGGCGAAGTAGCAGCTCTGAACGGCCGCTGGGACGAGGCGCAGCAGGCGTTCGATGACGGTCTCAAGCTCTGTCGCCGCGTGGGGAACCAGCCGGAGGAGGCTGCTATCCTGTATGAGCAGGCGCGCACTTTCTTAATGCGAGCTGGCAGGCAGGATATCCCGGCGCCGGGCGTCTCTGATACCATTTACCAGCTATGCCAGGCTGCGCGCGACATCTTCATGCAGTATGACATGCACAGGGCCGTCAGCATGGTAGATACCCTGCTGGAAGGTTTGCGCCAGCTCGATGCGCGCAAGACTCCCGAAGTTCCGCGCAAAATTGTTGAGCAACACCTGGCGCACGAAGACTATGTGCTTGACCTGCACCTCACGAACCGCGAATTAGACGTGCTGCGCCTCGTGGCCGAGGGTCAGACGGACCGCGAAGTGGCCGAGGCCCTTGTCATCAGCCCCAGAACAGTCAATCGCCACCTCAGCAATATCTTCGTCAAGCTCGATGTGCCGGGCAGAGCCGCCGCCGTCGCCTATGCAATCAGACAGGGACTGGTTGGCTGACTCCCCTATACCGCTCACAGGCTGCACTTCCGTTGTCCATTCTCATAGAGAGCATTTGGAGGCACTCTGTATAGTAAATGTGAGTGGCAAGTCCATTCCAACGCGCAATGCGCGCTCGTGGCTGTTCAATACGTTGAGAGCGGCCAACTGGCGAAAGAGGGCGCGTTGTTGTATGAAAGTAAAGGAGAATATTTACTCACATGGCTACACTTTCGCCCGAAAAGGCTCATTCCGTTGTTGGCAAAGATGAGCTGATCCACCAGGTTGCCGCCAAATCCGGTCTGACCCTGAAAGACACCAGCAAGGCTATTGATGCGTTCACTGAAGTGGTGCGCGAAGAAATCGCCCTGGACCATGAAGTGCGTCTGATGGGCTTCGGCACCTGGAATCTGCGCAAAGTCGCCGCGCGTAAGGTCAAGTCCATTCGCGGTGGCAAGCAGATCACCATCCCCGCCGGCAAGCGCGTCGGCTTCACCGTTGGCGCAGTGCTTTCCCAGGCTGCTAGCGGCGTCATCGCCACAACGAAAACACCGGCCCCGAAAAGCACACCTGCTTCTCCCAAAGCGTTGCAAAACGGTTTGAAGAAGAGGTAGGCGCACGTTTTTCCAAAAGAGCAGGCCGCGCATCACTATTTCAAATTCAGTGATGCGCGGCCTGCTCTTCTTGCTGAGATAGAGTATGTCTGTTACAATGACACGGAAAGCATGATGGGAGTGTCCCTTTTCATCGTTATACAACCAGGGGAAGCAGGTCATGGAAGAACCAACCATCCCGCCGATCACCTGTCCAGTCTTGATTGGAAGGGCAAATCATCTCGCAACGCTGCGCCAACTCGTTGAGAACGCCAGACGGGGAGAGGCGCGCCTGGCGCTCATCGGTGGTGAGGCCGGTATCGGCAAATCGCGCCTTGTTAGCGAGGTAAAAGCGTATGCTGCGGCTCAAGGATTTCTCCTGCTACAGGGACACTGCTTTCCCACCGATCTTACCTATCCCTATGCTCCATTGCTAGACCTTGTACGCTCGCTCGTTGCTTCCCGCACTGAAGTGACTCTAGCCGCCACACTGGAAGACCTGGCCCGTGATATTTACCCTTTGCTCCCTGAGCTAGCTCTCGATCAGCCTGGTCCGCTTCTTCACCTCGAACCGGAACAGGAAAAGCGCCGTCTCTTCGCGGTCCTGGCCACCTTTTTCTTGCATCTATCAACGCAATCTCCCGTACTTCTGCTCATAGAGGACGCGCATTGGAGCGACGATACCAGCCTGGATTTTCTCCACTATCTGACACGACTCGCCACATCTCACTCGCTCCTGCTTGTCGTCACCTATCGCCATGATGACATGCGCCCGGAACTGCGAAGCTGGCTCGCACAACTCGACCGCGAACGCCTTGCGCAGGAGATTCGTCTTGAGCCTCTCTCACGTGGCGATCTCGATACGATGCTGTCAACTATCTTTGAACAGCAACACACATCTTTTGACATGCGCCGCTTTCTCCATGGTGAACTCCTGCATACGCTCTACGAGCTGACGGAAGGCAACCCCTTTTTTGTCGAAGAAACGCTCAGTGCCCTCATCGCCGGGGGCGACATTTTCTATACACATGGTTACTGGAATCGCAAGCCGCTGGGCGAGGCGCATATCCCACGCAGTATTCAGGATGCCGTACAGCGTCGCACCGAGCAACTGAGCGAGGAAGCCAGGCAGGTATTGACCCTGGCCGCTGTCGCAGGACGGCAATTCGACTTTGCTCTCCTCCAGCTGCTCACGAAATTTGATGAACAGCAGCTACTGCTGATCATGAAACAGTTAGTATCGGCCCAACTCGTGGTCGAAGTATCTACCGAGCAATTCGCCTTCCGCCATGCATTGACGCGCCGGGCCATTTATACGCAGTTGCTTGCGCGTGAACGCTCTATATTACATCGCACTATTGCCGAAACAATGGAACAACTTCCCACTACTACGCTGGATGCGCACCTGGAAGACCTGGCATATCACTTTTATAGAGCGAGAGATTGGCAGAAATCGTTGGATTATGCGCAGCGGGCGGGAGAAAAGGCCCTGAGGTTCTATGCTCATCGAGCCGCTATCGACTATTTTACGTGGGCGCTGGATGCCTTCGCTCACCTGTCACAGACGCCTGCGCCTGCGAACTACCGGGCGCGCGGGCAGGCCTATGAGACGCTGGGTGAGTTTGACCAGGCTCAACATGACTACACACGCGCGTTGGAGGTGGCCCGCGAGATACATGACCTCACGGCAGAATGGCAAAGTGCGATAGATCTCGGATTTCTCTGGGCTGAACGTGATTATACTCAAGCGGAGGCCTGGTTCCGGCAGGCGCTGGTACTGGCGCAATCGCTCAATGATCCCGCTCTCCATGCTCGCAGTCTCAACCGCATCGGCAACTGGCATCTGAATGTGGAGCAGCCAAATGAAGCGCTGCGCTATCACCACGAAGCTCTAGCAGTATTTCGCGAACTCCATGATGAGTCCGGTATCACTGAGACGCTGGATTTGCTGGGGATGGCGAACTATCTCGGCGGTGATCTGATACAGGGTACCGTTTATTATCAACAGGCCATCGCGCTCTTTAGTAAATCTGGCAACCGGCAAGGATTCACATCAAGCCTGGCAACATTAGCGCTGCGCGGTCCAACATTTCAAACGGATGCAATGGTCACGGCTGCAAGCTTATCCGAGGCGCGTCACGATGCCGAACAAGCGCTCAGCATTGCGCGCGAGATCGGCCACCGCTCAAGTGAAGCTTACGCGCTCTTCCAGCTAGCTCTGTGCCTGGGTTCGCAGGGAGAGTATGGTCAGGCATTGGCCACAGGCGAACAGAGTTTGCATATCGCGGAAGAGATTGAGCACCTCCAGTGGCAAACGGCAGCGCGCACCGTTCTGGGTGGAATATACAGCGGTATGCTCGCCTTTTCCGAGGCGCGCGACTACTTCGCACAGGCATTATCGCTTGCGCGCGAGATCGGGTCGTTATTCTGGATTCGTCTAGCCACTGGATACCTCGCCTCGGCAGCGATCGCGCTGAATGATACAGCGCAGGCAGAACGGGTGCTTCAAGCTGCGCTCAGTCCAGGAAATCCCATGCCAACAATGGCACAACATATGCTCCGCTGCGCTCAGGTAGAACTGGCCCTCGCACAGGCACAGCCCGTCCGGGCCCTGGAAATTATCGACCAGTCTTCTGCATCTAGCGCGCCTGCGCCGGAAGGACTCCGTATTTTGAAGCTGCGCGGAGAAGCTCTGGCGGCCCTGCAGCGATTAGCCGAGGCCGAGTTTGTATTCAACGCCGCGTTAGAGATTGCCCAAACACAGGGAGCGCGACCGGCACAATGGCGTATTTGTCTTGCGTTGGGCAATCTCTATCAAGCTCAGGAGCGTAAGCTTGAGGCGGAAGAGATGTTCACAATGGCTAGAACGCTGATAGATGAACTCGCGGCCACTGTCCCGCATGAGCTTTTGCGAGATACTTTCCAGTCTAAAGCCAGCGCTTTGCTTCCTGGCACGCGCCCGCTCTCCCAGGCACGCAGCGCGAAACAGACGCCCGGCGGGTTGACCGAGCGCGAGCGTGAAGTCGCGATCTTGATTGCGCAGGGAAATTCAAATCAGATGATTGCTGATGCGCTGGTCGTCACCAAACGAACCGTCGAGACACACATCGGTAATATCATGTTCAAGCTAGGCTACTCCTCGCGCACGCAAATCGCGGTATGGGCTGTAGAAATAGGCCTGGTGAGCAAGGCCGAAACAAAGTCTTCCACGTAGAACTCATCTCCGTGAGCCTTACTCAATCTCTCGGTGTTTACCACGATGCATTGCCAGCCCATTCTTGCTACAATGAAAGAGTCGGAATTCTCAGGAAGTATAGCTACCCAGAGCAAGGAAAGTGACAACTATGGCAGAGAAATTGAAATTGATGGCGATTCTGGCCCATCCCGATGACGAGTCGCTCGGCAACGGCGGCATGTTGGCAAAGTATGCTGCCGAGGGAATCGATATTCATCTTGTGGTAGCAACGCGCGGTGAACGTGGCTGGCCCGGCAACGAGAGCGAGTATCCAGGCATAGAGATCCTGGGGAAGCTGCGTGAGGCCGAGGTACGAGCAGCCGCAGAGGTACTTGGGATTCATAGCGTCTATTTTCTGGATTACCTGGATGGAGACCTTGATGCGGCGCATCCTGCCGAAGCGATCGCTAAGATCGTCGGACACCTGCGGCGTAGCGGGCCAGACGTAGTAGTGACCTTCGGGCCGTTTGGAGGATATGGACACCCGGACCATATTGCCATCAGCCAGTTCACAACCGCTGCTATTGTTGAGGCCGCCAACCCGGACTCACTGTACTATCATGACCTTGCCCCGCACAGCGTCTCGAAGCTGTACTACATGGCCGAGACCGCAGAAGTGTTTGAAATCTATCAATCCGTCTTCGGTGATTTAGTTATGCACATCGATAACGTCAGGCGCAGTCTCGTCTCCTGGCCAGGCTGGTCCGTGACAACCAGGATTGATACCTCGCGCTACTGGAGTACAGTCGCGCGCGCCATTTCCTGCCATAGAACACAAACGCCTGCTTATCACGTGCTGGAAGATCTACCACGCGAGCAGCGCGAAACTTTGTGGGGAAGCCAGAGTTATTACCGTGTCTTTAGCCGGGTAAACGGGGGAAGGCAGGTGGAAGTAGATTTGTTCGAAGGCCTGCGGTGAGTTTAGCGGCAAGGAGACAACTCGCATAAGTGATAAGGGAAACGGCTAATCGACCTCGAAAAAGCTATCCATACATTTCCTGAGCACAGACGCTGCCGTTCTCGCCGGCGAGAACGGCAGCGTCTGTGCTCAGGTGCAGTGGCGCTACTGCCCGTGCTTTTGCAGGTACTGCTGCACGGCCTGAATCTCGTTGGAGTTCGCCGGGCGAAACCCTCCCGAGTCGTTGACATAGACGATATTGGTATCTTGAAAATGGATAATCATATCGGGATGATGGTTGCCATTGACATCAACGAAGCTAAGTGTGACCGGAATGAGTTCCTGACCATTGCCGTAGAGTTGTGGGCCTATATAGATGCGCGCTTTTGAGGCGTCTCCGCCAGGAAACTCGATCACCTCGATACGCCCGTTGAGGTTCAGTGCGATAAAGTGGCTCGGGTTGCTCGCCGAGTCATTATGCCCAACAACGACATCCATCTGGAAGGTGCGCGGGCGCCCATAATGGATATCGTCCCATGTCGTGTTCCACCAACTGGCAACCAGCGTCAGCGCCGTCCATAACATCAGCATGAGTATCATACCGATGCCCAGCAACAGGAGCGGGTGCGCGCGCAGGGCCAAACGCTTGCGCTGTGGGCTGTCCTTCTTGATCGGACCGGTGGGCAGCGGGGTCTTCGGCAATTTCTTCGGCCCGGTCGCAGTTGATGGCTGCCCGGATGATGCGCGAACGCGTTTCGTCTCGCCAGCATCCGTGGCGTCTCGTGTCCACACTTCGACTACCTCATCATCGTGATCTTTCTCTTTAGCGGTATCTTTATTTTTTTCTGGCTCATGCTCCTCAGTTTGCTTAGGTTGCTGGCGCGAGGCACGTTGAGCCACAGGGACAATGGTACTCTCTGTAGTGTTTTTCTTGCCCGGCTTTTTGCCATCGCCTGTGGTGGGGCGATGCGGTAAGATGCTGCGCGGGATGATATGATCGGTTGATTCGAGTACTGGCATGGTCAGGGTACTCCTTTCGGCATGGCAAAAAAGGACGACTGAGATAAAAATGATGACGCTGGTGAAATAGCCGGACCAGAGATTACCTGTATTCAAGCTACAACCCGGTACCCGGGCTGAGAAAGCTCACAACAAATTGAACGTAACAATACGCAATATTACATCAACCGGAAGAAATAATAAGGACGTAGGCGTTGTCCTGTTGTGTTAAATCACCTCGTTGGTGGGAGAAAATTCGTTTTTGCTCACGATGAAATTATACCACAGAGCTTTCCGCTACGCCAGTCGGCTACAGGAAACTTTTACAGGAAATTTTTTTGGTCAAGCACTGCCTGTAAATCGGCGGGCAACGGCGCCTCCAATTCAATGGTTGCACCGCTGAATGGATGCGTGAAGCTTACCTGGCTGGCGTGCAGGAACTGGCGATTGAGCGGCGCTCGCTTGAAGACGTTGCCCGATCCATAGACCGGGTCTCCCACTATCGGATGGCCGATGGCTTTCAAGTGCAGGCGAATCTGGTGCGTGCGCCCGGTTTCCAGTTGTAACAAGAGCAGCGTGTGACGGGCATATCTTTCCAGGACTTTGAAATGGGTGCGCGCCTCGCGGCTGCCGACCGCCGTGATTGCCATCTGCTGGCGGTGGCGCGGGTCCCTCCCGATGGGCGCGTCGATGCTCCCCTGGTCAAGCGCCACATTGCCGTCGACCAGCGCTATGTAGCGTTTGATGATAACATGGCGCTGCATTTGCGCGAAGAGCGCCGCCTGCGCGCGCGCGTTCTTCGCGACAATTATCAGGCCGGAGGTATCCTTATCCAGGCGGTGAACAATACCGGGGCGCAGCGTCTCATCTGATTTCTGCAAGTCCGGTACATGAGCCAGCAGCGCATTCACCAGCGTATCGTCATGGTGTCCGGGGGCCGGATGCACAACCATCCCTGCTGGCTTATTCACCACCAGCAGGTCTTGATCCTCGTAAACGATGTCCAGTTGCATAGCTGTGGGCCTGGCCAGACCCACGTCTACGGCGGGCGCGGTTGAAGAGAGCTGGATTTCATCTCCGCCCCTTAGCATATAGCCTGGCTTGCTTTTCTGCCCGTTCACCAGCGCCGAACCGCTGGTAATCAATTGTTGCACCGCAGTGCGCGAAAGATCGTTCAGGATCGCGGTAAGATAGCGGTCGAGACGCTGGCCAACATCCTGCGCTGAAACGGGCAGTGTACGCCTGTCATCGGAGAGCGATGGCTTCAATGGCGGAACATTCATATCAGGGAGTACCCTTCTGCTGGTTCCCCAGCGAATCGGCCTGATTTTGCGCGGACGACTCGGCGTCGGGAGTGGCGCGCGGGCGACGAAAGCTGCTCAAGAGCAATGTAACGAAGAGCAGGAAGACCCCTACAGAGATAGCCGCGTCCGCGATATTAAAAATGGCGAAATAGAAGTTGATCTGCGGGATGCGAAAGGCGATGAAATCGACGACATAGCCTGCGTGTCTCAACCGGTCGATGATATTCCCCAGCGCGCCGCCCACAATCAACCCAAAAATGAGCTTGATTGCTAATGACCCGCTGTTTATCATACGCGCGTACATGTATGAGATGACACCGATCGCGATAATAATCAACCCGATCAGTACAGCGCTATTGGCAAAGAGGCTAAAGGCCACTCCGTTGTTGCGTATATAAAAGAGGAGCAGGTACTGTCCAATCAGATGTATGACAGGACCAGTCTCAGGGGGAGAGAGTTTTTGAACCACCAGCGACTTGGTCCATTGATCTACCCCGATGATGATGACGACGACCAGGAATGCCAGCGCATCATACATACGAGCGCGCCGTTTAGTCACGTTTCTTCATTCTCACTTTCCTTCATCTGTTCGTGGTTGTATTGCACAGAATAGAGTGGATAGGCAATTCCCCATCTCTTTAAGAGAGGAATTTATCTCCGAATTCCATCCCTATTCGGCGTACCTGCTCTAGTATAGACCGCATCCCCCTTGATGGCAAGAGAATGTTTGTCTCACGGTATTGCTCACGTTGTATAAAGCGAACAAAGATGCTATAGTTGTGACAATATTTTTATCTCAACGGGAACATGGAGACGGTAGCCTATGTCAACACAGGCCGGGAAAGATATCCAGGATAAGGCACAACAAATCGCTCTTCTTGAATTTGCCCTCCAGCAGGAAAAAGAACGCCAGCGTTTGCTCAATGAAGTAAGCGCGGCCCTGGTGTCTTCGCTCGATCACCAGTTCACCTTACAGGAAATTGCCCGGATGATCGTGCCTGCCTTTGCGGATTATTGCCGCATCGCCCTGCTCGATGAGCGCGGTGACATCAAAGAGATTACAGTCGATCATATCGATACCGAACAGGTGAGGTTAGTCCAGGCGCTGTATGATGAGTACAAAGACCTTTCAAGCAGCACCCATGGTTTGCGGAAACTTATTGAGAGCGGTCAGCCTGAACTCATCTCAGATGTGAGTGGGAGCATCCTCTCGTCGGTTGAAGGAAACCCCCAATTGCTTCGTATCATCCGTGCGCTGGGTCTCACGTCCTATATGGGAACGCCACTCATCGCGCGCAATCGAGTGATCGGAGCGCTCACGTTTTCCTCCACTCGGCCCCATCGTCACTATACACAGGAGGATGTGTTCTTCGCGCAAGAACTGGCGCGCCGCATCGCGCTTACCCTGGATAACGCTCGACTGTACCAGGAAGCGCAGGAAGAGATCGCGGAGCGCAGGCAAATAGAACAGAATCTCCGTTTCCTCTCGGAGGCCAGCAAACTGCTCGCCTCCTCGCTGGATTATCAGACAACCCTGACACACGTGACATACCTGGCTGTGCCTCACATTGCCGACTGGTGTACGGTTGATATGCGAACCGAAGAGGGTATCCAACAACTGGCGCTCGCGCATGTCGATCCAGAGAAGGTGCAATGGGCCAGAGAACTCAACCGTGCTAATCCGCCCGATCCACAGGCCCCCACGGGGCTGCCGAACGTCCTGCGGACAGGCCAGGCCGAGTTTACTCCGGTCATCGACGATGCAGTACTCGTTGCAGCCGCGCACAACGAAGAAGAACTGGCCTTGCTGCGCACCATCGGCTTTAGCTCCGTCATGATTGTTCCCCTTTTGATAGAAGGCGAAGCCATCGGAGCTATTACCTTCGTCGCCGCTGAGTCTGGCCGCCACTATACGCAAGCAGACCTCTCCATGGCGGAAGAACTGGCGAGCAGAGCCGCGCTAGCTATCCAGAATGCACGACTCTATCGAGAGGCCCAACAGTCCCGCGATCAATTAAACATCATCCTGCAAGGAGTGGCCGACGGTATTTTCGTGTACGCCCCGGACAGCCGCCTTCTGTATGCCAACGAGGCGGCGGCGCAGATGACCGGCTCTGCCTCGGTCCAGGAGATGCTGGCAACGCCACCGCTCGGGATCATCGGCAGGTACGAGATCATCGATGAACAGGGACAGCCCTTTCCTCACACCCAACTCCCCCACCGGCGCGTGTTTGATGGAGAACGGGAGGCCCAGGCCACGGTTGGCTATACAACGGCAGGAACCGGGCAGCCCATACGCTGGTCACTCGTCAAAGCGCGCCCGGTGCGGGATGAGAAGGGGCAGGTAGCGATGGTCATTACCATCATCCACGATATTACAGAGCGGATGATGGTAGAACGCCGCAAGGACGAGTTCATCAGTATGACGAGCCATGAACTCAAAACACCCGTCACGAGTCTCAAGGGCTTTACCAACGTGCTGCAGCGCCGCCTGACAAAACAGGGGGATACGCAAGGGCTGCATTACCTGGCGCGCATGGATGCCCAGCTTGATAAACTCACCACCCTCATCAGCGATCTGCTGGATATCTCGCGCATGCAGTCGGGGAAACTGCTGCTGCGAGCGGAGCCATTCGACCTGGATGCGCTCATCGATGAGACGGTGGAAAATGTGCAGGTGGCGACTTCCACCCATGAGATACTCGTCGAGGGGAGAACAGGCGCGCAGGTATTTGGCGATAAAGAGCGCCTGGGGCAGGTCTACGTCAACCTGCTCACCAACGCCATCAAGTATTCTCCCCGTGCCGACAAAGTGCTGGTGCGCCTCTTCCGAGACCGCGACGCGCAGCAGGCCATCGTGAGCGTGCAAGATTTTGGCATCGGCATTGACAAAACGCATCATGAGAAAATCTTTGAGCGCTTCTATCAAGTCACCGATCCAGAAGAAAAAACCTATCCGGGACTCGGCATCGGTTTATATATCTCAAGCGAGATCGTTGCGCGGCATCATGGCCGCATGTGGGTGGAAAGCAGCAAAATGAAAGGCTCCACCTTTTACGTAGCCTTGCCAATCCTCTCGCAAAGAGAACCCGAGTAACCAACAGGAGAGAAAGGCAGGCAGGTATCGATGCAGAACGCGCCCAAACGCATCCTCGTCGTAGACGATGAGCCAGATATATTGGAGTTCCTCCAGGTGATCTTAGAGGAGGAGGGGTACGCAGTTGTGACTTCAGACAAGGGCGAATTCCTTGAACAACTGCATAACGGCGGACTCCCTCACCTCATCCTGTTGGATGTGTTGCTCTCAGGCAAAGACGGACGCGAGATTGTGAAATACCTCAAGAACCAGCAGGAGACAAAACATATTCCCGTCATCATGATCTCGGCCCATCCCAGCGCAGAGGAAACGGCACGACAGGCCGGCGCAGATGATTTCCTGGCGAAGCCATTCAATATCGATGCCCTGTTAGCGAAAATCGCGCACCACCTGTGATTGCTTCCCACAAAGAAAGCCAGAAAAAAGAACTCCCTTGCTGAATGTGCCAGGTGACATTTCGTTGGTATTCAGCAAGGGGGTTCTATGTTTGTTTAATCAGTTACCATAATCTGGATAGCCGCCCTTTGGATAACCATTTGAATTGCTCCCCGATGAAGAAGCGAGGTTGGTAGGGGCAACGAACCAGATACCACCAAAACCGTCGCCATTTACCTGTCCGGGAGCAATGTCGCCCGAGTACGTGTACAGGGGATGCCCATTATACGTGACCTGGCTGCCGTTGGCATCGGTCAAAAGGCTGAGCGTGCCGGGCAGGGTCGTAACGGAACTGGGAACCGATGTACTCAAAACCGGCGGCCACGCGCTGGCACAACCGCCGCTGCACACCGAAGAGGCGGTATCCGACGTGTTGTAGTACAGTGTCATGCCCTGAGTATTGACCAGTGCGGTGATCGATTTGCCTTTCACGGTCATGGTTGCGGTTTTGATAGAGACAGTCGAACCGGTACTGCCGGGTGTGGGCGTCGATGGATGCGAGCAATAACGACCGCACCCGCTGGAAGAGGCAGGCGTTTGACCTCCGCTGCCAGTGCTGGCCCCATAAGGGCCGCTGGAAGAGCCGCAGGCAGCCAGGATAAATGCCAGAGCCAGGCCTACAGTAAAGAGGAGTAAACTTTTTGAGTGCTTCATGATCTTGATGCTCCTGTGGAGTAACCTTGAGTTGATTCACTGGCTACATGTGTTCAGGTGGAAGAAATGAGCGCGTGATAGCTGACTACGTCAGTGCCGCTTTCGAATAGATCAGCTACCACGACGACACGGTGAAAGAGTACAACGCAGAGATGAGCTTCTATTGTTGCACCTCCGAAAGAAAATACGGCAGGAGGTTACACACTCGCAGCATGAAAGATGCCAGACACCACATCAATTACGGGAGGACAGTTTGCAGGCAGTTCGCGTAAGAGCGCATTGAGAAAGCGCCGGGGTGTGCAGCTGTATTCGGGCGTATAGGGATTGATCGTCATCGCCAGCACGCGCACACCTGTGGTCACGCGCACGTTCAGTCCTCGCGCCGCCAACCGCGAAAGCGTTACCGTGTGACAGAAAATCTTCGTGGCATCTTCAACCACTAATTCGGCCTGCCGGGCCACGGGGTGTTGTGGCAGTTGCTGAAGCAGCACCCGTGTCAGCTCCTCGGTCAAGGCGCCATGCAGAAAATAGACAACCTCTTTTTCTGCGTCGTTTTGCATCTGTTCGACTATCCAGCGCGCCTCATTTTCTGGCTCAGCCACCTGGTTGAACGATAGCGGCTCGTTTTCGCGCAGGTTCGGGCTGAAACAGAGCAGGCTCGTCTGTGGTTGGAGCTTCCTATAGGCATCTGACCAGACAGATTGTGGCGTCATCAGTCGCTGAAACACGTCTGCTGCGCGCCGCGCCGCCAGTTCGGGCGTGGCTGCAATGCTGGCCCCCACGCACAGGATACATGCATCTGTAATGGCAGGCGCGGCTGCCCCCAGGCGATTGATCGCGCCATCGATGATACCCAGC
>Ga0207416_1003213_pt1 | contig 16116 bp, 18 predicted proteins | sample PaiPotPPM11metaG_FD_184107 | JGI IMG/M metagenome (GOLD analysis project Ga0207416, IMG submission 184107) | Iron sulfur acid spring bacterial and archeal communities from Banff, Canada, to study Microbial Dark Matter (Phase II) - Paint Pots PPM... ...
CGATCGATGCATCCACCTGAGCCACCAGCGTGGTAGGGACGAGCACCAGATGCAGGCCACGAAGGTACGTCGCGGCAAACGTGCCGGCGAGGTCGCCAATGACGCCACCGCCGAGGCCTATCACCACCGCGCGTCGATCGAGCTCGCGTTCCAGGCCGAAAGCATAGAGCATCTCGAGGGTTGCGAGATTCTTCTGATTCTCTCCGGGCAGAATGGTTACCCGGTGAACAGCTCTGCCGGCCAGCTCGATGCGGCTTTGAAATTGATCGGCCAGGCCGAGCGACGCAATTGTCTCGTCCGTGACGAGCACCAGATCGCCGGCCAGGTTTGCTCGGCACAGGAGCGAGTCGGCACGGTCGATGCCGCCGCGCTCGATGACCAGGCGCGAGTAGCGCCGATCGTCAAAGTCGAGCTCCGCTATCTGTCCCAGCTCACAGCGCGGCCCGATCTCGGCGGCAACCTCTTCGGGTGTACGCAATGTTGTGTCGACCTGTTCAAAGCGGGCGTAGGCAGAGGCACGCGTATCGAGGAGCTCTCTGATCCTCTCGCTGCCGCCCTGGGAAAGGAGAGGACGGTCGCAGACGCCGTCCAGCCGTTCGGCCAGCTGCTCTGCCCGGCAGGTCAGGCAGATGACCGTGTCGCCGGCCGGCAGCAGCCGACGGTTCTCAGCCGAGAGCAGCGCGCCACCGCCGGTCGCGACGACGCGGGCCTCGCCGCCGGCCAGCTCCTGCAGCAGGATCGTTTCGATCGCTCGAAATGCGGCCTCACCCCGTGTGGCGAAAAGATCGGACACCGTGTGGCCGCTGCGGCGTTCGATCTCCTCGTCCATGTCGACGAAGCAGACTCCGAATCGATCGGCGAGCAGCCTGCCGACGGTGGTCTTGCCGGTTCCCATGAAGCCGGTCAGCCAGAGCCTGCTCACGGTAGCTCGGCTCTCAGCCGGCGACAGATCTCGCCCACGCTATCGCCTCCGAACTTCTCGAGACAGGCATCGGCAATGACGAAGGCGACCATCGCCTCGGCGACGACGCTGGCGGCCGGAACAGCGCAGATGTCGGAACGCTGGTATTGAGCCAGCGCCTCCTCGCCCGTCCGTACATCGACACTCGGCATGGGCGTCAGCGTGGTCGAGATCGGCTTCATGGCGCCTCGAACTACCACCGGTTGGCCGTTAGTCACGCCGCCCTCGAGTCCGCCTGCGCGGTTGGTCGAGCGGCGAGGACCATCCTGCCCCGGCACGATCGCGTCGTGCACTTGCGTGCCCGGCATGCGGGCATTTTCGAAGCCAGGCCCAATCTCCACGCCCTTGATTGCCTGGATGCTCATGACCGCCTGGGCCAGCCGCCCATCAAGTTTCCGGTCCCAATGGACGTAACTGCCGAGGCCGATGGGAACATGCAATACCTGCACCTCGAAGATGCCGCCCAGCGTATCGCGCTCCTGTCGAGCTCGGTCGATGCGCTCGATGAATCGCTCCTCGGCCGCCGCGTCGGCAACCCGAACCTGCGACGTCTCGATCCGCGCCCGTGTAATCGGATCCAGCAGATCGGCGGAAACAGTTGCAACATCTCCAATCTGGATGACCTGACTTGCCACGACAACACCGAGCTCTTCCAGCAGGCGTTTGCACACGGCCCCCACGGCAACCCGCATAGCCGTTTCCCGAGCGCTCGCGCGCTCGAGCACCGTGCGCATATCGTCAAGCGCGTATTTTGCGACGCCTGCCAGGTCGGCATGCCCCGGTCTGGGAATCGTGAGAACCGGCTTCTCTCGCTTCTGCTGATTCGCCCAATCACGGTTCTCGATGCGCATTGCCACCGGACCCCCGGTGGTCTTCTCATGCTCCACGCCGCCCAGGAACTCGACATGGTCCTTCTCGATGACCTGCCGCCCGCTGCGGCCGTAACCGCCCTGCCGGCGGCGTAGGTCTCGATCAACGTCGTCTTCGCTGAGCGACAATCCAGCCGGAATGCCCTCCAGAATTCCCACGAGAGAAGGACCATGCGACTCGCCGGCGGTCAGGAAGCGGAGCACGTTTCCCGCTCCTTCAGCTCGTTCAGACACGCCTCGCGCATAAGACCCACCTCGGGCTCGACTCCCGTCCAGAGCCGGAAAGACTCAGCTCCCTGCTGCACCAGCATCTCGAGCCCGTCGAGTGTGGGGCAGCCTCGGGCGGCCGCTTCGCGCAGGAAGGACGTCTCACGTCCGTAGATGAGGTCGAAGGCGACGGTAGGCGGCCACAGTTCGACACCCGGGGGGAGCGGAGAGGTACTGGGTAGGTGGTCCATGCCCAGCGGCGTGGCATTGACGACAAGCACTGCTTCACTGATGGCGATTGCTACCCTGGGATCAGCGGCTGCAAGCGCCGTGAGCTCTGTTGTGCCACCAATTGTGCCGGACATCGAGCGTGCTTTTTCTGGCGTGCGGCTCACCAGGACAGCGTGGGCGCCGAGGCGCTGAAGCGCGCAGACGACTCCGAGACCGGCTCCGCCCGCTCCGAACACCACTGCTCTCCGTCCACTAACGTCCACACCGGCTATACGCAGAGCTGCCATGAATCCGGGAACGTCCGTGTTGTGACCCTCCAGAGAAGCCTGCCGGCGCACGACCGTGTTGATCGCCCCCACGTCGGCCGCGGATTGGGCGAGTCTGTCGACATACGCGCGGATGGCCACTTTGTGAGGCACGGTTACGTTGAATCCCCAGTAGCCGCGCTCCCGGAGGAGCTCCACACCCTTCGAGAGATCACTTTGCTCGATGCGCAACGCGCCGTAACTGGCGTCTATACCCGCCGCACGCAGCGCCGCGTTGTGCATGGCAGGAGAGAGGCTGTGCGCTACCGGGTCGCCGATGACCGCAAAGCGTTCAGGCCACGTCAACTCTGCCCCCCACCTGGCGGAAGCACGAAGCGAAGCCGGAAAAGGAGACCGCGGCTGCTTCGGCTCCCGTCACCACCGTCTCTCCATCGGCCACGCAACCGGCGATTGCCGCCATCATTGCTACTCGGTGATCGCCCTGGGCGCTAACCGTCGCGCCGCACAGCTGCGTCGGGCCACGCACCACGAAGCCGTCGGGCAGCTCCTCGATATCGGCAGCCATCGCCCGCAGCACCGAGGCTACGGCTCCAATTCTGTCGGACTCCTTCACACGCAGCTCCGCGGCACCTCGGATGGTCGAGGTGCCGCGCGCGCGGGTCGCCAGCAAGGCTACCAGCGGAAGCTCGTCGATGAGCGCAGCCGCCTCGCCCTCCTGAATCTCGATGGGCTTTGCAATCTCGCCGGTCACCGTAACATCGGCCACCGGCTCGCCCATTGACTCGCCCATAGTCTCCACATCGACTCGTGCACCCATGCGCTCCAGGACGCCAAAGAACGCGGTGCGGGTTGGATTCACACCTACCCGCCGAACCTGTATCGCGCCCCCCGAAAGTACCGCGGCGGCGAAGAAAAAAGCAGCCGAGGACACATCTCCCGGCACCTCAATATCGAAAGGAGGCGGTCTCTGCCCGCCCTTAAGCGTGACGCGTCCATTCTGCTGCTCAACTGTTATGTCAAGTGACCGCAACATGCGCTCAGTGTGGTCTCGTGTCGCCGTCGGCTCGGAGACGGAGGTCTCTCCGTCGGCGAAAAGTGCGGCCAGCAGCACCGCCGACTTCACCTGGGAGCTGGCAACCGGCAGCGCGTAGTGAATGCCATGCAGTGGTCTCCCCATAACCTGGAGCGGAGCGCACCCGTCCTGGGACCGGATATCGGCTCCCATTCGCGCCAGCGGCTCGATCACTCGCTGCATAGGACGGTGAGACAAGGAAGCGTCTCCGGTAAGGCGCGCTGAGAATGGCTGGCCGGCCAGAATACCCGCCAGCAGGCGCATCGTCGTGCCCGAATTGGCGGCGTACAAATCTGCATCCGGCGCCGCGAGCTGACCGGGCGATACAACGACCGCGGTCGTGCCCATAGTCCGGACAGCCGCCCCGAGCGAGTCGATGCAGGCAGCAGTAGCGCGGACATCCTCACCTTCCGGTAATCCTCGAATCTCGCTGGTGCCGCGCGCGAGTGAGCTGAGCATCAAGGCCCGGTGCGCGATTGACTTATCTCCGGGAACGCTGAGCGAGCCGGCCAGGGCAGACGCTCTCAGGTGCCAGTTCACGATCCCACCTCCCTGAGAACCGTCGATGCCTCGCGGCCTTGCTCCATGAGAGTCTCGATGTGCTCGGCCTCTCCGTCTCCGACGACGCGCACCAACTCTTCGAGCTGGCCGATAAAGTTGTCGGCAGCTGCCTTCACATTGTGTCGATTGGCCAGAAAAATGTCTCGCCACACGCGGACGTCACTTCCCGCCAGCCTGGTCATATCCCGCAAGCCCGGACCCGCTACCCGCTCGTCTCCGGGATCGAGCGATAAAGCAAGAGCGCTCGCAACCATTTGCGGTAGGTGACTGGTTCGGGCGAGAACCTCATCGTGGGAAGCGGCGTCCATGACCTCCGGGATCGCATCGAGCGCACCAATCAGAAGCCTGGCGGCGTCCATTGCTGCCGCGTCGGTCCGATCGGAGGGAACGATCACGAAGGGCCGGTGGCAAAAGAGATCGGGATCGGCCGCCGCCGCGCCGGATTCGGCCTTGCCGGCGATCGGGTGACCACCCACGGCGCGACCGGCGCCGGGCAGCTTTGCCATGAGCTCCACCACGGGCGCCTTCACGCTCCCGGTATCGATGAGAAGCGCATCGGGCGGCGCGAGAGCATCGACCGTCTCGAGGAGTTGTAGGATGCTCAGCACCGGGACGGCGAGAATGACAGCTTCGATGTCGGGCGGCAATTTTTGCAGAGAGGCGCTACCGCGGTCGATCAGCCCGCGGTCGGCGGCCACTCGCCGAGCAGCGGGGTCACGGTCGATTCCAAGGATATGGCTGCCGCGTCGCCTCAGGGCGCCGGCTATGGAGCCTCCGACCAGCCCGAGGCCGACAATCGCCACCCGCTCGAACATTACAGCGATCTTCCCACCGCGGCAGCAAGGGGCACGAGCTCGCTCATAAGCTGGGCGAAGCGATCGACCCGCAATGATTGAGCGCCATCGGAGAGGGCCTCAGCTGGGCGAGGATGAACCTCGATCAGCAGTCCGTCCGCTCCGGCGGCAACGCCTGCCTTGGCGGCCGGAGCCACATACTTCCATTTGCCGGTTGCGTGGCTGGGGTCGACTACCACGGGCATATGGGTGAGGTGCTTGAGCACGGGAACCGCGCTGATGTCGAGGGTGAAGCGGGTGGCAGTCTCGAAGGTTCGTATGCCTCGCTCGCAGAGAATGACCCGGTCGTTGCCGTTGGCGAGGATATACTCTGCGGACATGAGCAGCTCTTCGAGCGTCGCGCTCATGCCGCGTTTCAGCAGTACAGGGTGGCCGGAACGGCCGATCGTTTGGAGCAGGGTAAAGTTGTGCATGTTTCGCGCCCCTACCTGAAGAATATCGGCGTGGGCAGCTACCAGCTCGACATCCTCCGGCGCCAGGACCTCGGTAACCACCACCAGACCCAGCCTGCGGCGCACGTCGTTCAGCATCTCGAGCGCAGCCTTTCCCAGGCCCTGAAAGCTATAGGGAGACGTGCGTGGCTTGAAGGCGCCCGCCCTGAGTACGCGAGCTCCGGCAGCCTTCACCGCTTCCGCCGTCTCCCAGAGCTGAGCTTCGCTCTCGACAGCGCACGGGCCGGCAATGACGACCACAGCAGTCGCCCCAAACTGCACGCCATTGACCTCCACAATCGTATCGGTGGGTCGGAAGTCGCGGCTACCCAGCTTGTAGGGCTTCATGACGGGTACCATGTGGTCTACACCCGGCAAGAACTCGAGCGAGGCCAGCTGGTCCGGCGAGCTGTGGCCGATCACACCGACAATGGTCGTTTCTTCGCCCCGAGACACGTGCGGACGGTAGCCGAGCTCCTTCACCGATTCCACCACATGGTCTATTTCTGTATTGGTTGCATGACTTTGCATGACGATGATCATATCCCGGGCCTCCTTCGTTGCTAGGACCATGGGTATCTCCTTGTATAAGGGAAAAAAAGGACCGGAGGCGAATTCGCCTCCGGTCGGAAGGGCATAATGTGAGGAGCGGACCCTTACAGGACCGTCACATCATGCCCCTCTTGAAACCAGTAATATCGTGCGGCCTTCGCCGCATCGTTCTCTGACACGTCAGCCTCACGGATCTAATTGACTTCGAGTATAAGCACGTGGGGCTTGAGTGTCAACTTGCTGGCCGCTCGGAACTACTCCCAGGAGGTGCGTGCCATGGAGAGCAACCACCGAGACGTCGAAGCATTCCAGCGCTACGTCGAGAATCTCGAGGCTCGAGTGCAATCGATGCAGGAAGTGATCGACTGGCTCCGCTCCATCTTGCGCGAGCTACGACATGAATCCCAAGAGCGGATCGAACGGTACGGGAAGAGGACCAGTCGGCGCCCACCGCCATAACCTCCCCCCGTTCTGCTGAAAGGGGTAGGTATGCGCCCGATTTCGCGGAAGCGGCCTACATTGTGTGTGTGGCCGGGAGGGCACCACATCCAGAGGGTACCCGGGGCTGCCCCTACGACGCCTGCCGTGGGAAATACCTACCCCAGTCAGCCCCCGTTCTGTCAGTATGGTTTGCCAGAATCATGTGGCGAGGCCTGGGACGAAAGGGGCGGGAGTAGCCACTTTTTCCAGGTCAAGATGCGCCGATGGGAGACCCAGGCCTAGTCGTTTTCACGATGCGGGCGACGCCCGCCAGGAGTATCCTACTCCCATGGATGAAGCCAGAAATTGCTATCGTGGAGGGATCTCGTGTATCACAGGATTCTAGTTGCTGTTGACGGGAGCAGTACTTCTCGGCGGGCGTTGCAAGAGGCGCTCAAGGTAGTTGCGGATCAGCACGCTCACCTACTCCTGCTGCATGTGGTCGACGAATCGGCCATGTACCGCTATCCTGTGCCCGTTGGCGAAGCCCTGTACCCCATTCTGGAGGCGTGGCGCCAGGGTGGTCAGAAGATCTTGAACGAAGCATCCGACCTGGCTCGACAGGCAGGCGCGGAGGTCGAGGCAGAGCTACTCGAATCTGCCGACCGGCAGGTTCCTGATGTCATTGTTGACGAGGCAAAACGATGGGAAGCGGACCTCATCGTTATGGGAACGCATGGACGACAGGGCTTCGCACATCTGCTCTTGGGCAGTGTGGCTGAAGGAGTGATTCGTATCACGGCGGTCCCCGTTCTGTTGACCCGCGGCGCTGATGACGTCGTGACCACGTAAAGGAAACATTCGCCATGCTTGATACTGCACCAGAGACCCAGGAGCCCACCGCCTTCGACCGGGGAAACATCGCGATTCTCGCTCTAGTGTCCGTCGTCCAGCTGATGGTCATCATCGACGCCTCGATCGTCAACGTAGCGCTTCCCACCATCAAGACCGCGCTGCACTTCTCCCAGGTCGATCTGCAATGGATCATCAATGCGTATACCCTGATCTTCGCCGGCTTCCTCCTCCTCGGAGGCAGGGCAGCCGATCTCCTGGGTCGCCGCTCCGTCCTGATGGCCGGCCTCGCCCTCTTTACCGGCGCCTCGCTGGCGTGTGGCCTCTCGCAGTCGTCGATTGTGCTGGAGGTCGCTCGGGGCATCCAGGGGCTGGGCGGAGCCATCATCTCGCCTGCCGCTCTCTCCATCCTCTTGGTCACCTTTGCCGAAGGGGCAGCGCGCAATCGGGCTCTCGCCGTCTGGGGCGCCGTGGCCGGGGGAGGGAGCGCAGTCGGTGTCATCCTTGGTGGCCTCCTCACCCAGGGACCCGGATGGCGCTGGATCTTCTTTGTCAATGTGCCCATCGGCATACTCGCGGTGCTCGCTGCGCCGCGCATTCTGCCCGAGAGCCATGGCGAGGATCGCTCCCGCTCGTACGATCTCCCGGGCGCCGTCACGGTCACGCTCGCGCTCGTCTTGCTGGTCGACGCCATGGTGGGGACCACGACCTATGGCTGGGGTGCCGCCCGCACCATCGGTGAGCTGATCGGGGCTGCCCTGTTGCTCGGGATCTTCGTCGCCATCGAGGGGCGTTTCGCCGCCCATCCTCTGGTCCCGCTCCGCATTTTTCGGTCGCGAACCCTCACGGGGGCGAATGTGGTGGCGCTGCTCCTGGGCCTGGCGCTGTTTGCCGTGTTTTACTTCCTGAGCCTCTATATGCAGCAGGTGTTGGGCTTCTCACCGCTCCAGACGGGCTTTGGCTACCTGCCCATCACCATGGGGTTCATCGTGGTGGCGGGAGTAGCCTCCTCGCTGGTCGGTCGGATTGGGGCGAAGTGGTTGCTCGTGATCGGGATGCTGGTCACCGCGGCGGCCTTCCTGCTGCTGGCCCGGCTCCCCGACCACGGCAGCTATGCTCTTGATATCCTGCCCGCCTTCATCGTGCTCCCGCTGGGAGCAGGTCTGGCCTTTCTTTCCGTCACCAATGCCGCTGTGGCGGGGGTCGAGCCGCGAGATGCGGGGCTGGCATCAGCACTGTTGAACACCTCCCAGCAAACGGGCGGAGCGGTGGGCTTGGGACTCCTCGCGACCATCGCCGCCTCGCGCACCAATGGCGTCCTTGCCGGCAACCCGCAGGCCGGCCTGGCTCATGCGCTGGTCGCAGGGTTTCATCTGGCCTTCCTCGTGGCAGGTGGCATTGCCGCCGCTGCCGCCCTCGTGGCCCTCCTGACCATCTCCCGGACCGTCGGCCGAGTAGCTCCCATCCGCAGGCCCGTACCTCCCACGCCCCGCCTTCCGGAGGCGCGGCCCGTCACGGCGCGCCCTGCGCCGAGAGCGAACGCCCTCGCCGCCTGCGCATGCGGTCGGCGGACTGGTGAATGACATTGGAGCGTATATCGACAAGCGTCTTCGGCCACTTGAGAAGCGCGTTGACCGTCTTGAAGAACAGGTTGGCCTCCCCAAGCCACAGTAATTCCTCGCTCCTTCGCAGACCTTCCGATTACGCGTAGCCACTGTTGTAACAACCGTAGCACGCTTATACGTACGATTCCCTCTTGCATCTTGACGGGTGTGCCGGGAAGAGGCAAGCTCGGCAGTGCACCAATGGAAAGGAGATAGACCCATGTCAACAGAGGAGAACAAGACCATCGTTCGCCGTTTTGCCCAGGTTTGGAATAAGGGAGGAACTGAAGTCATCGACGAACCGGCAGCTCCCGATCTCGTTGTCGGCTACCCACTCTTGCCGGAGGACATCCATGGCACAGAGGCCTACAAACAGTTCTTTGTCGGCTTCTACAATGCCTTTCCAGACGTTGGGTGTCGCATCGACGACCTGATCGCCGAGGGGGACAAGGTGACTGCCCGCTGGACGATTTGGGGCACCCACCAAGCAGACCTCCCCGGACTTCCGGCGACCGGGAAGCACACGGAGTGGTCGGGCATTACCATCTATCGTGTGGTCGATGGGAAGGTGGTGGAGGAGCGCGGTGAAGAGGATGCGCTGGGCATGTTGCAGCAGTTGGGTGTGATCCCTCAGCCGGAGCAAGTTACGGCATAGCCCGGCGCCAGTCTGCCGCAGACGAGGAGCTCGGTAGTCCAGTGCTGCTGGGCCCCTCTGCTGAAGATATTGACGGGAGGGCTGCAGAGAGGCATGCTATGCCTGAAATACCGGAAAGGAGCATCGTGCTATGTGGGCACAGCTTATCAAGACGCGTTTGAAGCCGGGCAAAGAGGAGGAGTTGGAGCGCCTGTACCAGCAATTGCAGGCCACCGAGCAGCCGGGGTCCGGCCTGGTGCGGAGCACGGCGATGCGGGATCAGAAGGACCCGCGCTCGGTCTATATGATGGTCGTGTTTGAGAGCGAGGAGAAGGCGCGCGCCCGCGAGCAGGATCCGCGGCGTCAGGAGGGGCTGCGAGAGGCGCGGGCAACGATGGCGGACATATTCGAGGGTCCTCCCGAGTTCGTCGATCTGACCGTCGTGGAAGAGATAACGACCTAGTGCAAGATCATGCGGCTTGTTGTGCAATCCAGCGTAGACGAGGGCTTCGGCCCGGTGTCGGTGGACCAGGGGGCCCGACTCGGAGGGGGAGAACGGCCTGAAGGCCTGAGCTACGATCATGGCACACCATCCAACTTGGCCTCGCACTAGCAAGTGCCAGTTCAGTTCCTCAGAGGTGGAAGCTTATCATACTCGGGTCGATCCCCTCGCTCTGCCGGATTGGCCCGGTGTGGCCCAGATCGTCCGGATCGAGCGAACCTGGTGGGAGCAGGGCACGCGCAAGCAGCAGGTGCGCTACGAGATTACCAGTCTGCCACCGACGATCGGGACCGTGCCGCGGCTCCTGCAGCTCAAGCGGCGGCACTGGTTGATCGAGAATCGGGGCCATCGTGCCCGGGATGTGAGCTTGGGGGAGGATGCCAGCCTGATCCATCGTGCCGGCTACCATGCCATCACCCCCGGCTGCGCTACCACAGTCAGCACCCCGAGGAGGCCGTCGCCTTGCTCCTCCAGCCAGCTCCCGCTCGCGCATAAACCTACGGGGAAACTGTCCGGGCACGGTATTTGCTGCGCTTTTATAGAAGGCAGGGTGACAGCGACAGAGGCCAGACGGACGGATAGCACGGAGGTCATGGCGCGGTGATCGGGTGGTCATGCCCTTTAATGTCGCCTGTGGCTTTTGCTTTAACTGCGTCCGAGGGTACACCGGTTTCTGTCTCACCGCCAATCCCGGCTTCGCGGGCGGCGCCTATGGGTACGTTGCAATGGGCCGTACACGGGCGGCCAGGGGGAATATCTGCGGGTTCCGTTCGCCGACTTCAATTGCTTGAAGCTCCCCGGCGAACCGGGGGACCAGTGGGAGGATGACTTCATTCTCCTGGCCGACATCTTCCCTACCGGATATCACGGAACGGAGCTGGCCGGCGTTCGACCGGGAAGCACGGTTGCGGGGTTCGGGGGTGGACCTGTCGGGTCAAGCTACCTGTTCGCCATCGCCAGGTGACCCATCCAGACACTTGAAGAGGGCTCGTGCAGTCGCCTCCTCGACGGCTCGCCGGCCCTCTTCGGTCGTCGGAAAGCCGTGGTCGTGGTATGCCTGATAAGAGTACCTGTCATAGCTGCCGGCGCTAGCTTGCCGTTCGTGTAAGGTTGCAAACTTACACGGAGGGCGCACGGCACTCACGGGAACTCTTGGGGGGGATTGTAGTAGAGGTGGTACCCTGTTACTTTTCCGTCCATCATCTGGAAGAAGGCGGCGCTCCGGCTCTGAATCGATCGTGCTCCCGGCGGGATTTCCTCGGTCGACGGGGAGGGTTCCGCGACGTGCCAGGCCTGAAAGACATATTCGATTGCGACACCGTCGTCATCGGCGATCAGGTTGGTGATATCGTACTGGAAGTCACGGAAGGTCTCGAGCCAGTACTGCACGAATTGCCGAAGCCCTTCGTGACCGATGAATCGATGACCGGTGATTTCGTCGACTACTTCAATATTCGGGCTGGCGAACGACGCCGCCTTGTCGTAGTCTCGGTCGTACGCTGCCTTGAGCAGCGCTCGGACGGTGGCTCCGTTGCGGTGCGGAGCTATCATGCGCAGTCCCTTGCCGCCTGGCCCTGCGCCTTGCTCTTGATCACTGTCGTCTCTTTCCCTCCATCCGCTCTGCTAGGTCCCACGCTCAATTAGCCTCGGGTGCCTCGCCCGAGTGCCCGGCCGCTGCGTCCGCTCGTTCATGCGCAGCAACCTCACTCTGGAGCCCACGGCGCTCACGCATGCGGCGGAAGCGGCCCGGGGCAGAGACGATCAAACCCAGGAGTGCTCCCAGCAGGGCTGCCACGAACAGGGCGAGCACCATGGGCGCAGACGGCGCCTTGAATATCAGGAAGTGGAACGTTACTGCTTGGGTGTTCTGTGCCCCGAACACCACCAGCACAATCGCGACGAGAAGCGCGGCGATCAGTTTCAGCGAGCTCATGGTGATCTCCTTGCAATTTACAAATTTTGCAACTTCCGAAGCTAAAAGAGTTTCACTCTTTATGCAAACTTACACCCTCCCCCGGCGCGCCCAACACACCGCGCGTCGCTACCATACACCCACTGTCAGGGGTTTCTACTCAGGAGTAGCGGAGGCTGTGGCTTCGTGCTAGTAGTGTTGCAAAATCGATTCAGCCCGATGAAAAAGGGCTGCCCAAGATGTCGTGGACTGTCAACAGTTGGGACAGGAGCTCAGCCGCTGCTGTGGCGGACTCCAGGCGAGTGCTGCCACCACGGGCCGATATGCACAGGCGTTAGGTACGTGCATTCACCGGTCCGAGCATGGGCTGCAAACTCGAACGTGCCGGCGGTGTCCCATCCAGTTCCTCGGATAGTGGTTCCTGTCACATCAGTCACGCTTCTCCGCCTGCGCCGCATGCAACAGGAGACGGGCGACACTCTGCCTGCCAAACCTCGCCGGTAAACCCATGTCATTGGGGCCGGTCTGCCATCCGCTGGGGCACGGTTCCATCAGGCGCGGGACCGATCGCCTCGCCTGCCCTGCTGGCTTCCGCGAGACTGCCGAATGCCACGACCTCGGCGCCAAGCACCAGGATGAGCACGAAAAAGTAGATCCAGACCCCGAGGACGATGATGGGGGCGAAGAGAGCACCGTACCGCTGCGGATGAAAGAGGACGACATAGAGCGGCCACACATAGCTGAGGATCTGGAAGAGGAGCGCCGCGACCAGTGCACCTTTCCAACATCGTGCATGGTGATGACGGCCCACTGCCCGTCATCTCTCGTTTCGCCTGTCACTCCCAGCTCGACCGCTGTCCCGCAAGGCGAATGCTGGACGGCTGGTTCGGTTCTTGTCGGTCTGGCACCTGGGCATTGGATTCAGGCAAGCTGGGACTGAAGGTCTGGAAAGGAGGATACCATGAAGATTCTAGTGCTTGCCCGGCGCGGCCGGTGAGGCGCGTAACATGGGGCAGATGAACGGTGAACAACCGGTTGGAGGGAGAGGTCGGGAGCAATCCTTGCCACCATCGGTCCCAGCGGCGCGATTCGGCCAAGAGGAGTGATGGAACAGCTCTTGCTCCCCCAAGAGAGGGAGGGGCGTCTCGGACAGGGAAAGGAGGATCCAGATGGAGACTACGCCCTCAGACATCGCCAAGGGCATGCAGGTCTACGGCACCGACGGTGAGCAGCTAGGCACGGTGGCCGAGGTGTATACCGAGTCACCAGCACAAGCCGAGGCTGCTGGCTCCGAAGACACTGCTGGTGGAATGGGCACGCTCTACATCAAGGTCGAGCAGGGAGGAGTCCTGGGGCTGGGAACGAAGGACCTCTACATCCCCTTCGCTGCGCTGACAGAGGTGGTGCCAGGGGAGGCGCTGACCGTGACCGGCACCAAGGATGAGTGCAGCGATCGGTACGGGAACAAGCCCGACATCTTGGGGTCATAGAGCGACGAACGGTCTGATAACGCCCTGCCGGCTCAGCCCCTCAGGACAAGTGCGTTCGTCCGTGTGACTGCATGAGGCCTCAGGGAAGAGCCACTGCTTCTGGAGCGGGGACGAACCGATCGGCTCCAAGTCCAGGGGAAGCCTCGCACGCACGTCGGTGATTGACGCCACATCCTCTCGACCTGCGGCGCAACTCGTGAGATGGACATTATGGGAACCAAGAGCACCGGCAACCTCTGTCTCGACGGTAACATTACCTAGAGAATGGCTCTTGTATTTCATGAAATCAGTGTTACCGGCACCAGCGTTCGGCGTCCTGGCCCCAAACTCTGGGACCCGCCCCACGCCACTACGCCCAGTGGTTGTGGCGAAGCCCTCGATTTCATCGAATGTGCGGGAGAACCCGTTCCGACTTGTCAAAATCACGATCACGACTGTGTGCTTTGCAGTTGAGGTCTGCACTCAGTGCAAGGGCGACCTTCAAATTCCTCAGTGCAAAGAGGAGTTGCAAAATCTGTCTGGCTTCACCGATTCGTCCCGTGTGACGCGGGACCCATTACTGTTCCGTCCAAACTCATGCGAGACTTGGCGGCGGCCCTCCAAGCCAAGGCGATGCGCCCACACCTCCCACCATGCTCGATGCCGGGTGATGTCGTGCGAGGGCATCGGATGGGGACGGGCTCAAATCGGGCGTCAGGGCCAGGCTCGTGTGGACCCAGGCGTCTCAGCGGGAATCGCCAATCGATCTCGCCGTTTCCAACTCGGCCTTGCATCCAGCAGAACCCAGAGCCGTGTCGGCGAGGTCCCGGCCGTTCCTCAGTGCATTGATGACGCCCCATTTTGTTCCTCCGTGCAAAGTGAAGCTGCAAGAAAGTCGGGGGCAGACGACAGGGCCGACACCTGGAAGCCGAGAGACAGTCCCACCGAGTGCAAGGTCAAACTGCACAAACAGTGCAACCGGTGTCTTCAAAGCACAGTGAAAGGAGCAGACAGATGACAGTGGTCTACTTAGTCGTGCTTGCGGTCTTTGCGTGGGATCATCACGCCCATTGGAATCAACTCCACCCCTGGACGATCTGGTTTGCCGTTCTCGTACTCGCTGCCATTGTTGATCTCGTTTTGCATCGGCGAGCTTTTTGACCGAGCTGTCCTCCACCGAGAGATCGTGACCGGCTCGCTGCTGACATGGCGGACTTGCAGACATGGCAATGCCAAAGCCAGGAGACCCGCTGGCTAGACTACTTCCCGTTCAGGCTGCGTGACAAAGCGTGTCCGTCAGGCGGCCTGATATGGTGAAAGTCTCGCTAGTGCTCGAGCATCATCTCCTGGATGATGTCCACTAACCGGCTCGCGGGGTTGCGTCCCGGCACGTAGGTTCGCACCTTGCTTGCCGAGGGCATCGTGGCGGATCGAATACACGTCTCCATCGTCTTGGCCGCGGCCTGCCACTCCTCGTCGACGAGCACGATCGGGTTGGCCCGTGCCACCTGCTCCTCGGGCAGCCCCAGGTGCTCCGCCCAGAGGCGGACGCGGAGGGAGCGCGCCACCTCCGGCGCCCAGATGTATTGATTCTCCAGATAGATGAACCGCTCCGCCTTGCGGATAGCGGAAGTGAGAGCGTGGTGGATGCCGAACTCGCCCTGCGGGGCGAACGGGTAGAAGCCGGCGGGGACGGTGCGGACGACCTGCGCCAGCGTGTCCCAGGTCGACTCGAGCGGCTTCTGCGGCAGCGGCTCTACCCGCTCGCCGGTCACGGCGTTCCAACGCTGACAGAAGTTCTCCTCGATGTCTTGCACCGCCTCGCCATGGAGACGGAGCTGCACGTCGTGCCAGTTGGGGCCGAAGCGCAGCGGGTGCTCGTGCGTGTCCCAGCGATCCCCCTGAAAGGTGCTGAGGTCCATACCTCCGACGTAGGCCACCCGTCCATCGATCGTCACCGCCTTTTGGTGGTGGTCGTGGCTGAAGGGCGCGCGCCGGTCGACTTCGCAGCGGGCGCGCGGCGCGATCCGGAGGAGTGTCCGCTGCACCTCCTTGACCATCCGCTCCGTCGGCTCGAACAGTGCCGGCGCCCCGCCCCACAGGAGGACGTACACCTCCGCTCGTGAGGAGGCCTCGCGCAGGACGTTGGCCAGGACAGAGTCGCCCTGCCGGTCGCCGCGCAGCAGAGGCATGAGCGGCGTGAGGCACCAGCCGCAGATCGTCACCCGCTCGCGGGCGGAGAGCAGGGCGGCGTGGAGGTCGTGGAAGTACTCCTCGCCGTGGAGGAGCGGCTCAAGGGCGTTGTGCCAACGCGGCGGGAAGCCGCCGCGGAACCAGCGCTCGTCTTCCCATGGCGTGGACAGCGGAGGAAGGTGGTCGTTCTGGTCTGTCTCCAGCACCCGGCGTCGCCGGTGCAGAGGGCCGGCGAGTCTCCGGAGCGGGAGGAAGACGATAGTGCTCAGGCGCGCCGCGGTGGAGAGCGCGTCCTCGATTATCACCTCTTCTTGCCTTTCTCTTTTTCCTTTGCCGTCCTTGGTGACGACGCCACTAAATGTACACCTCGATGATGTCGTTCAAGGTGCCGTCCCCTAGCCTGGATTATTCATTGACGATTTGTTGCATGGCAGAAAGGCTGGCCGGACCGCCGACGGCGTGCAGGCGGCGGCACGATCGACCCTGAGGCGCAGAGTGGGCTCGTCCCTCCCGTGCCCGGGTCACT
>Ga0207416_1003215_pt1 | contig 16104 bp, 15 predicted proteins | sample PaiPotPPM11metaG_FD_184107 | JGI IMG/M metagenome (GOLD analysis project Ga0207416, IMG submission 184107) | Iron sulfur acid spring bacterial and archeal communities from Banff, Canada, to study Microbial Dark Matter (Phase II) - Paint Pots PPM... ...
TTCAGGATTACCTAACCGAAAGTTACGTTATCCTGAAACGCATCGAATTACAAAACACCCAGTCAATCCGCGACCGAGACGCCGTCCCGCCTCTGAGAATGCGCCGGATTCAGGTCAGACGTGAGCGACCCGTTTGTGCTGCGGATGGGACTGGAGTATTCGATGGACCACTTTGTGCACCGGCTAGCCCGTGCTTTCTAAGGCAGCGGTCGGGGCCAAGATTTGCGAAGGAGGAGGAGAAGGAACATGAAAAGCTATCGGAGAACTTCGCCGTTACTCTTGTGCGTGTTAGGGTTCTTGTTGCTATCGCTGCTGCCTGGCGTAGCTGCGCAGTCCATCTCGCCGCAACAAGCCGCAACATCAACCCCCGGTTATATCCAGGCTCAAGCAGCCGAAAACGAGCACATGTCAATCTCCCCAAATGCTAGTTCCGGTCTCGCGCTCGAGCAGCTTGAGCAAATGGCCTTGGCCAATAATCCTACCCTGAAGCAGGCAACTGACCTCGTGCGTCGCTCGGCGGCGCAGGCGCGGCAGGTGGGCCTGTACCCCAATCCGACGGTGGGATACGAGGGGAGTGAGATTCGTGGCGGTTCCTTCGGCGGAGGTGAGCAGGGTGCGTTTGTGCAGCAAACGATTGTGCTGGGAGGAAAGCTCGGCCTGCGGAAGCGCGTATTTCAGGAACAACGGCGCGAAGACGAGATCGGCGTCACCGAGCAGCGATATCGCTTGCTGAGCGATGTGGACCAAAGGTTTTATTCAGCCCTGGCCGCCCAGAGGGTCGTGAAGCTACGGCAGCAACTCCTGAGAATCACCCTGGATGCGATGGAGACGGCGCACCAACTCGCCAACGTCGGGCAAGCCGACGCACCCGATGTTTTGCAGGCGGAGGTTGAGGCGGACCAGGCGAAGGTAGATTATATGACGGCGCAGATGAACTATATTCAGGCTTTTGATACCCTGGCGGCCACCGCCGGGAAGCCCGATCTACCTGTCTCGCCGCTTGAAGGCAATCTCAGGAATTGGCCTGAGATCAATCCGCAGCAAACTATTGAGACCATTCTTCGCGACAGCCCCTCGGTGAAACGGGCGGAGGAAGCCGTGGCACGAGCCGAGGCGCAGCTTCGGAGCGCGCGGCGCGAAGCCATTCCCGATCTTCAGTTGCGCGCCGGCATCCAGCAGGACAATGAGGCGCTGAATGAAGCCTCAATTAGGCAGACGCCAGTCGGGGTGGTCGGCTTTGCCTCAGCGGGCATCAATATCCCGATCTTCAATCGCAACCAGGGAAACGTGGCTGCTGCAAGGACCGAACTGGAAAGGGCACGCGAGGAAGTCACTCGTGTCCAGTTGTCGCTCCGGCGAATTGCAGAACCACTGCTCCGAACTTATTTGGCCGAAGAGGTCCAAGCCAACCAGTACAAGACTGAGATGATCCCTAAAGCGATGCGTTCTTATCAGCTTTATCTCAATAAATATCTCCAAATGGGCGCTGCCTACCCCGAGGTGCTCGTTTCGCAGAGGACATGGTTCCAATTACAGGTCAGCTATATCGAGACACTCGATCATTTGTGGAGCAACGCCATTGCTTTGCAGAATTTCACGCTGACCGACGGTCTGGGGGCCCCGATGCCCTCCGGCGCCTCTTCAACCACAGTCAATCTTCCTAACGGCGGAGCAAGGAGCGCGGAATTCTGACGTTCGGGCAGGCGAGTGTTTACGAGCGGCTGGGCTGCGCGCCGGAGACTTTCAGATTAAACTCCGCCGACTTACCGCGGGGGATGCTCAGTGACTTCCAGTTGGAGGACTGGAAATGTTTGGCGAGGAAAACGATCTGGCCTACGTGATGGGCGTAGTGTGCAACTTGTCGTACAATAGCCTGCGCTACAGAATGAGCTTCGCCACGGATGGTGACGGTGCGCGTCAGGTCAGCATCCTTGAGTGGCTCAAGAGCGGCAAAGACGCATTGCCATCCGGATTCCCACAACTGCGTGATCTCGGCCCGGGTGGCAGGCGCAGATTCAAACTCGGTATCCCGGTTGCGATCCGGCTTTTCACCGTCGCTTGTCAGGAAATCCGTCCAACGAGAACGCATATTTCCCGCAAGGTGTTTCACAATAACGGCGATAGAATTGGACTCCGCATCGAGCGCCTGGGTGAGTTGGGCTTCCGTCACTTGCGCGATGGCTGCTTCCCCAAGCGATTTATATCTGCGGAATTCGGCGAGGCTGGCTTCGAGACAAGAAGGTTGGTATGGCATAGAAGAGATTATAAACCTCGCCAGCGATGCTCCTGCAGCTTCCTTTTGAAATTCGTTGGTCAGAAGTACGCATCCGAAGACGAAAGGAGTGTTTCAACCTGATGCCCGGAAAGGCCAACTATGGAATTGACGCGCCGACTTTGGTGCGCAACTTTATCCTGGGTGGGCTGGCGGCACTGGTGGTGGCCGGCGTGTCGGGATTTCACGTCATCTCAATGCCGCCGAAACTGGCGGACTTCTTGCTCAATAGTGGCATCTGGTCCGGAGGTTGGCTCCTGTTTGATGCAGGGATCATGACTGCCAGCAGCAAGCTGGGCAAGCTTCGGGAACGCGACCGGGTTTTGAGGTCTATTCCCTGGCGCGGCGATGAAAGAGTGCTGGACGTGGGATGCGGCCGGGTCTGATGCTGCTCGGAGCCGCCAAGCAACTGGTTTCCGGCTCCGCGTTTGGAATCGACATCTGGCAAGCCGTGGACCAATCCGGCAACAGCCCGAATTCAATGCTGGAAAATGCCAAGGCCGAGAGCGTCGCGCGCCGCATTCAACTCAGCACAGCCGACGCGCGCCGAATACCATTTCCGGATAACACCTTTGACGTGATCTTGTCCAACCTGGTTCTGCACAATATCCACGGTAAAGAGAAACGCCGTGAGGCGCTGCACGAGATTGTGCGCGTTCTCAAACCCGGCGGGCGAATTGCGATTCTGGACCTCGCTCATACAGGCCAATACGTTCAAACCTTCCGGGAATCCGGCCTTGCCGAAGTCAATCGTTCCTGGCTGCGCTTCCTCATTTTTCCGCCCGTCCGGCTGGTAACAGCCACCAAGCCCTGCTGAGTCCGGTAATCCTTTATTCTCTTATTTCCACCACCAGTTTCGGCGGCTCGTGCGTCGGCTGAAAACTCAGGAGATGTTCCGCCGGCCTCCGAATTTGATAGCAAGAAACGGGTAGCGTGGCGGCGGCAAATGCTCCTAGTATGGAATTATGATGATGGTTCAAGCAATGAAGAGTATCAGGCTGACCACTTTCAAAGGAGAGTACATGAACCTGCTGATGGACAGAATGGAAAGCCCGATCGGAGAACTGCTGATCGTCTCAGATGGGGCGAATTTGTGCGTGGTGGAATTTGAAAACGGCGAAGACCGATTGGAGACGTATCTGCACAAGCGTTATGGCGACTTCACGCTGAAGCAAGCTGATGATCCGCAGGGTTTCAGCAACCGAATCCGCGCCTATTTTGCCGGAAATATTCATACGCTGGATAACATCCCGGTAGCGACCAGTGGCACCGAATTCCAGCGCCGCGTCTGGATGGCGTTACGAGATATTCCCGGCGGTAGCACCACCTCATATGGGGACCTGGCTAAGAAGATCGGCAAACCCGGCGCAAGCCGCGCTGTGGGATTGGCGAATGGAATGAACCCGATTCCCATCGTCCTGCCGTGCCACCGGGTGATCGGCGCGGATGCTTCGCTGACAGGATATGGCGGCGGGCTCGACCGGAAGCGATGGCTGCTGGAGCACGAAGGCGTTCAACTGAACTTTCACAAGAGGTTGGATGCCGCCTCACCGCCCAACGCAGGACGAGCGCGGTCCATAAAAGGCCGCAACCCGGCTCGGAGTGAGGCTTGCGATGCCGGATAGCCGATGGACACTGGGGACTACCCTTCATGACCAGCCTTGAAAATGCGACGCGCAGGATTGGGCCGAATGCCGACGGCTGCTGGTCTGCAGTGAAACGCAAAGACAAGAGTGAAGATGGACGATTTTTCTTCGGCGTGGTCACCACCGGCGTTTATTGCCGCCCCTCTTGTTCCAGCCGCACACCCCTGCGTAAGAACGTGCGCTTTTATTCGACGCCCGATGAGGCCGAACGGGACGGATTACGTCCGTGCCGGCGCTGCCGGCCGCGAATAAGCGAAGAGATTAATCCCGAAACGGCGCAGATTCGTTCGCTTTGCGATTTCATCCGCCGCAATTTCGACAGCGGTGAACCCTTGACACTTCGGGAACTTAGCCGCCAAGCGGGTGTAAGCCCGTTTCATTTACAACGCCGCTTCAAAGCCGTCACCGGAGTGACGCCCCGGCAGTTTGTGGAAGCTTGCCGCTTGGAGGCCCTAAAGAGTGGGCTTCGATCCCAGAAACCGGTGACAGAAGCGATCTACCACGCTGGTTTCGGTTCCAGCAGCCGGGTGTACGAGCGCGTGGATACTCGTTTGGGCATCACTCCCGCCGCTTACCGCGCGGGCGGTCAAGGTGTTTCGATCTCCTACGTATGCGTGAACAGTCCGGTGGGAATGATGATGGTGGGCGCGACGGACCGGGGTTTGTGCTCGCTGCAGTTTGGCGAATCCCGCGTTGAACTCCTCGCCATGCTTCGGCGCGAATATCCCGCAGCCTTACTCCAACCCATGAAGCGGCCGTACCCGCATCAATTCAGGCTATGGATGGACTCGCTCTTCCGCCATCTTGGCGGGCGGCAGCCACACCTGGACTTGCCGGTGAATGTGCGGGCCACAGCGTTCCAGCTTAAAGTCTGGACGTACTTGCAGTCGATTCCCTCGGGGAAGGTCGAATCGTACTCCGAAGTGGCCAAGGCCATCGGCCATCCCAAAGCGCCGCGCGCCGTGGCGCGCGCCTGCGCCTCCAATCACGTCGCTATCGTCATTCCCTGCCACCGGGTCATTCGCGGCAACGGCGAGTTAGGCGGATACCGCTGGGGACTCGCCCGCAAGCGCGTGCTGGTCGATCGCGAGAAGGGCGTAAGGGCGCAAACCAGGCACAAGTCCTAAAAAAGCCAGCGGTCAAATTCAAGAATTCAAGGTGGCTGACCGTCGTTCTCAGGTATGCCGAACCCAGCGTGATTGCAGACACATCAAACAAGACTATGGGTGTGGTATCTTTTCCGGCTGCTTTGGGCTCTCGGATGCCCCGCCGGATCCGGGCTCAACTCAAATCGAGTTGGCTGGTTCCGGCTTCAAGGCTTCGTCCAAACTCAAGACGCCGTCCTTAATCGCCATGCAGGCGCGCAGGAGATGCAATTCGTACATCATCTCGTCCTTGGGGAAGTCCTGCCGCACTAGGTGGCTGAGTTCATCTAGCTTCTCTTCGGGAATATGGGCCTCATAAGCGGTCTTTTTGCAATCAAAATAAAGCACAGTCGAACCCTTTCATATCTCCGGCGGCGCTACGATTTCGATCGTGGGCAACCCCATCCCAATATTGACTTCATTGATTTGGGCCCGCCGCCGATTGACTAGATGCTTGAAGTTCCAGGACAGCAGAACATCCTGCTGGGTCAAGACAGCCGACGCGACATGGAGCGCATCATTGTAAGTTACAGCAGTAAACGTACCGCCGGCGAGGTATCTTGTCGCCAGAGTCCTCATCTCGGTGGAAATCGCATGGGTGGCAATGCCCTCGAGCAACATCAGTAGGCTCCCCCTCCGGACCAGGTCGGGGGTCTATTCTAACTCTTTCACGGCTAATTCGGAGGTTGCAATATCAAATTGACCTCGGCGTCCCCAAAACTCTTCGGTCTGACCTCGGCGATCTGTAGTGCGCTCGTCGTAGAGAGCACTGAAAACCGAGGTATCAAGATAGACGCGTAACTTCATGGGACTCTAACTAACTTAATCGGAGCATAGGGACTTCTGTGGACCATCCATCCTCCTCGGGATTAGGCCGCGCAACAACCAAGATGGCGCCACGGGTCATGGCAAGAGTCTTCTGGAAGGGCCTACCACAAACGGGGGAGTTAAAAAGCAACTCCGCGCTATCCACACTTTCAAACAACGCCCTCGCCTCAGAATATCTGTGTCACCTCCATAGATAGTAAGGCCAACGGGTAGGGTACGGTGAAAGCCATGCCCCGATGAAAGAGCGTCACAAAGGACACGGCCAATGCACCCTCATTATCAAAACATCAGCCGCAGTGCGAACTGAATGCTTCTCTGCGATCCTCCGCCCAGGACCGGATCGCCAATCCCGACATCCGGCGTCACCGTGATGGGCAGGTAGCCTACTCCGCGTCCGTTCGATGTAAGTCCGTTGGAGCCGAAGTTGACCAAAAAATTCGGCAGCAGAGGGTTGGAAAAATTGGGGTGATTCAGGACGTTGAAGAAATCGCCACGAAATTCCATCTTCACCCGTTCCGTGATGGGAAACTCCTTCATCAGCGAGAAATCCCAATCAAACAGGCCGGGGCCGAAGCCGAAGTTCCTTCCCAGATTTCCAAAGTGTTGAGTTCCCGCCTCGCAATAGGCGGACGAGGTCCCTTGGCCGTTGAGCGTGCAAGGCACTGCAAAAGCGGAGAGGTTCAGAAAGTTATTGGGCGCTTGCGTGTTGGCAAAGGGGTTTCCCACCAAGTCCGGCCGGGGGAAATATTCTCCCGATCCGTCGTAGTTATCGTAAGTGTAGTTGACGGTAAACGGCTGGCCATGTTGCGCAGTCAGCACGCTGCCCATGCTCCATCCGTTCACGATGCGGCTCAAGCCGTGGGCGCTGGTCAGGTTGGGTAACGGGTAGTCCAGCATCCAAGTGAGCTTCTGCGGAAGGTCAAAGTTAGAATTGGCGTATTCCGCCGCGGTGTTGTAGCTGTTATTGGGCTGGCTGGCGTTAGGAACGTAGTCCTGGCCGTCGCTTGAATTATCCAGCGAGTGCGACCACTCGTAATTCACCACGGAGGTCACTCCGTGGATGTTATTGATGCGCAGGCTGGCTTGCAAAGCGTTGTAATTGGAGTTGGCGCTCGTCTCCAGCCAGTTCACATAGCCGAAGGTTCCTCCGCCGGGCAGGAACGGACCGTTACTGAACGGTGTTGCGGCGCAGCAACCGCCGTTGGCCACGCTGGGGACGAAAGCCGCGATTTCCGGTGGTGTGGACTGATTGATATCGCGATAGCGGAGCAGACGGTGCCCTTCGGAGCCGACGTAACCGATTTGGAAAACGGCGTTGGCGCCAATCTGCCGCTGGATATTCAGGTTGTAAATCTCCATGTAGGGCGTGCGGAAATTGGGGTCCACTCCGAAGGCGCTGGACGCCGAAAAATTCGATGTGGGATAGACCGGCACGTTCGAAGCAAGCGGACCGCCCGCGACGCTAGAGGTAAACAGGATGGGATCCGGCCCGATCCCATTAAACGCTGGACCGGGATTCAAAGTGTTAAACGGCAACTGGGCAATGAACATGTCCTGCGAATAATTGTCGTAGAACATGCCCCAGCCGGCGCGAAGCACCGTGGTGCCTTTGCCAGTGAGGTCATAGGCGATGCTGGTACGCGGGCCGAAGTTCAGGAAGTCCTTGTTATAGAGGCTGGGAAACGTCTTGGAACCCACCATCGCCAAGCCCACCGTGGGGCTGAAGTTACTCAGCAGGTTGTTCTGTTCTCCCAGCACGCCGTAATAGTCCCACCGCAACCCGTACATCCATGTCAGCCGCTGGTTGATGCGGTAACTGTCCTGGGCGTAAAGGGAATTGGAATTCTGATAAGTGTTGCGGTGCGAATTGCCGGTGGCGGCGCTTCCACCGGTGGGAACTCCGGAAAGAAATTGGGCCAGTGAAGCCTGAAGGTCCGAACCGCTGAACGTCAGCGTTCCCCGGTGACCGGCATCGAAGAAAGAGGAGATAGCCGTCCTGTAAAATTGATATCCGAACTTAAACTCGTGGCTTCCCACCGTCCACGAATAATCGTCGATAAACTGCCAGTTGGTGGCACCGCGGCCGCGCGGAAGAGAGTTGTTGGCGCCGATCGAAGCATAGCCGGGCACATTGATCACCGGCAGGCCGCCGTCCGGACTTCCTGTGTCCAATCCGATTGAACTGGGACTGAAACTGGAATCTTCGGGCAGGAAAGTGGTGGAATAACGAATCCACCCGAAGCGGGCTTCGTTGACGCGCGTCGGTGAAAGGGTGGCCACCTCAGAAAGCGACACCACTTGGGCGCGAACGGGCGTTAGTGTGTTATATCCGGGAAGGATGCCCGACCCTTGCAAGCCAAGTGGAAAACTCTGTGTGGTGTTCCCAAAATAGTAGCGCCCGGTGAGCATGTTGCGGTCATTAATGTTGTAATCCATCTTGCCGATCACTTCGTCCATGTTGTTAAAAGCCGGGGCCACGGCAAAGATGTTGGATTGGGGGGCAAACATGGGAATGTTGGGAATATTTGGGGTCGGCCACGGATTTTTTTGAAGCAGCGAGGAAATCACCGGGTTGGAAGGTCCACCCAGGGCTGCAATCTCCGCCGGGCTGGGCACCCGGGCCTCGCTCGGCACCCCCAAGCTCTCCCGCTGGCCTTCCCAGTTTACAAAATAGAAGAGCTTATCCTTCACGATCGGGCCGCCCACGTCCGCGCCGTATTGGTTATTATGAAAAGGGCTTTTGGTGGCGGGCGCCGGATTAAAGAAGTTACGAGCATCCAAGCCCGTGTCGCGGAAGTATTCATAGGCTGAGCCGTGGATTTGATTGGTCCCGGACTTGGTCACAATGTTCACCACGGATCCGGAGTTGCGACCATACTCGGGCGGAAAATCGGAGAGGACGTTGACTTCGGCGATGGAATCCAGCGGCAAGGTGGTGGCGGGGGTTCCAAACGTGCCCGCCTCATTCAAGGCAGGCAGATTGCGGAAACCATCATTCATGTCCGTGCCGTCCAGCAGGAAGTTGTTGGAGCGGCCTCGCGCCCCGTTGACCGAAAAGATTCCGTAAGAACCGGCGGAATCCGATTCGTTGTCAGCCGAGCCGGCCACGCCGGCTTGAGTTTCCGCTGCCTTCAAGAAGTCGCGGCCATTGAACGGAAGCGAATCAATCTGGCTGGCTTGAATGGTCCCGCCCAACACGTCACTTGAGGTTTGGACCAGCGGCACTTCGGCGTGGACTTCAACTTGGGAAACCACGGTGGATGGGGAGAGCGTCACATCCACGCGGCGCTCCGCAGCCACGTTTACTTGGAGATTAGGGACGCTAACTGGTTGAAAGCCCTGCATTTCCACCGTTACTGTGTAAGTTCCCAGGGGTAGTTCCGGGGCATTGTAAATGCCGGAAGCGTCCGTCACCGTGTTGCGGGTCAGCCCGGTATTCTGATTCTTCACTGTCACCTTGGCTCCAGGGACCGGAGCTTTGCTTTGGTCCACCACCGACCCGGTGATTGTTCCACGGTAAGTCTGGGCTGGTAGCGGCGTCGCCGCCGCGATCAGACCGATGACGATGCTGGCCAACAACCATGCCCTCCAACCCCCCGGTTGAAACGCGAAGCGTTTTTTCATGTAAGCTCCGTTCCTAACCTGCGCAAGATGCAAGTCCGCCATGTCCGAATCTGGCTTTCCAGTCATCCGGCCTCACAACTCCATGAATGCCGCTTTGAATGTGTGAATTGGCCACGCTTTGGCCTTTAGTTTTGTACCACGCCCTCTGGTAAAGCGTCAATGAGCCGCGCTACAAGAAATCTTTATGGCCAGCCTCAGTAAATCCGGGCCGGAAAAACCCAACCCTGGAAGGGAGGAAAACGGCAGCTTATGAACTGGAGCTTCGGCATTTTTCCGGTTGTCTCTCGTTCCTCACAATAACGCGCCGAGGCAGCTTAAAAAAGAGGAAAGTTATGACGGTAGGTCATCTACAAAACTCGAAGCCCGGCCTCGCACTGCCGCTTGGTTCCGTGCCGCCGGTCCCGTCCAGGAACGGCAGTGAAGGGCAGAGTTTTCGTCTTTCAATAATTCCGCGGCTTCTCGCAGGTGTCCAAGGGAAGAACCGCAGGGTCGAAAATGCTCGCTCACTGGGTAGCAGCCGATTGAGAATTGAGGAATTCGACCCGGTAGCCGAGGCTGCGGAGTTCGCGGATCATTCTTGTCGCGCGCCTCTGCTTCGACTGTTTGCTAACCGCCGGGCCCCGTTCCTCGTAGCGGACTCCCTGGTGAAGTATCTTCCAGACGAGGCGGCAAAGCCGATGGGCAATCACTCCGATCGTTTGCCTGTGCCCCAGGCGCGGCACGTAGCGGCGATAGAGGATCTCGAAGATGCTTCCTTTACATTTGACCGCGGCGTTGGCAGCCTGATTAAGGATGCGCCGCATAGGGCGGTTGCCTTTCGGAGACCGGTGGCTGCGGCTCACGCCCGCGCTCTCATTGTCGCCAGGGCAGGCGCCCACCCAGGAAGCGAGCTCTCCTTCGGAAGGAAAGGTCGCTGCCGTGACGCCCACTTGGGCAATGATCTGCTGCGCCGAATCCACGCCCAGCCCGGGCACCTCCGCCAGCCGCTGCACTTGGTCCTGGTGCGGGCGGAGCAGCGCGGCGATCTCCGGATCGAGCTGGCCCATCTGCTCCTCAATCCGGTGCAACTCCTCGAGCGCCATCTTCAGGAGCCGGCGGTAGACGGGATTGAGTTCCTGGCAGGCGCCGAGCGCGTCTCCCAACGGTTCCGGTGTGGCGCGCCAGCGATAATCGGCCAGGGCGGCCAGCGCCGCCGGGTCGGTCTCACCGTCGGCCCGCGCCTGCAGCATGCGTCGGGCGCTGGCACCGAGCCAATCCGAGACCAGACTGGACAACTTGAGGTGGGCCTCTTCCAGCCGCGCCTCCAGCCGGTTCTGTAACTGGACTCGATTCCGCGTCTGCTGCTGCTGGGCGCGCGTTACCGTCCGCCCCAGGCGCTGCTCGGGATCGGGCACCAAGCTCAGGGTCAGCTCCCCGGCCATGAGCCGCTTCACCCAGCGTTCGCCGTCGGCGAAATCGTTCTTGCGCCCCCGCCGTGCGCGGTTCGACTGCGCCTGCGCCAAGTGCAGGGTTCCCGACATCGGACGGGCGCCTTCCCGCTTCTGGCAGAACGGCTTCCAGTACCGTTCCAGCGTTCCCCACACCGGTTTCCAATACTGCGCCGTCGATTCCATGACCACTGCTTCGACCTGTTGTTCGAGCAGCCAGTCGGCCAGTTGTCGCAGTTGCGCGGGGTTGCTGCCAAACCGGCGCCGCTCAAACTGGTATTCACCATCGACTTCGACAGCCGAGACGACCACCGCCAGCATCCTCTTATGAACGTCAATTCCTGCTATCCGGTAAGGCATAAGTTGCTCCTTCGGGCGGGAGCGGAGAGCGTGCCTTCAGTTACCTTAAGCCGGGTCACAGGCTATCGCCGCTCCCACCGGGGGAGACCACGACGCCCAATTATTCGCTCAACACGCACGCTCCGGATCAGACAGACCTGCGGCCTCGACTTCTCCACTGCGGTTTCGATCTCGCCGCTCCCGGCCACTACTATCTTAACTCGGAGGCATTTTCATGAGCTTTCGCGGGCCGTAGGCCCTAAATGACAGAGTTTGAAATGCACAAACTCTGCGCTACCGGCTCCGGTCAAAGCTTTCATGAATTATCCAGGCTAAAGCCAGGGAACAAACCTGCGGAGGTAAGTACTCAACTCGCGTACGCCCAGCACCTTGGCCCCGAGGCCGGTCAGGACCAATCCCACAGCGCTGGCCACCATCAAGACCAGCAATGCGCCATGCGCGCTCTGCCAAGCGATGTGGGCCTCAAGCAGCCGGGCGGCTTCGTGGCAGGCGAGGGCGCCGAGGGCCGAGGCGGCGCCCATTTTGGCGAGAAAGACGAGGAGCGCGCTGGATTCGGCATTGTGAATGCGGCGGTTCAAAAGCACAAAGAGCACGCTGGTGTAAGCGATGACGCCGATGGAGCTGGCGAGCGCGAGGCCCAGGTATTCCATGTGCCGCGAGAGGAACCAGTACAAGGGCAAGTTGAGGACCGTCATGATCGTGCCGCTGACGGCAGGCGTCAGCGTGTCGCGCGCGGCATAGAAGCCTCGCGCCAAAATATTCTGTACGCCCCAGGCGAACATACTCAAGGAAAACAACTGGAGAGTGGCCGACGTAGCGTCCAGGTCCGGCGGGCGCAGTCGCGTGTGGGAGAAGACCATGTAAACCAAGGGGCGACTCTCCGCGATGGTCAGCGCGGAAATAGGCAGCAGGACCAGCATGATTCCCTTGAGCGTGGAGTTGAGGGTGCGGTTGAGCTCCTCAAAGCGTTTTTCCGAATAAAGCTGGGCAAGAAACGGGAAGGCGGCAACCCCCACGGCCTGTCCCACCACCCCCAGCGGCACGCGCATCAGGTTCTTGGCATAAGTCAACCAGGTGATGGAAGCGGGCATGAGGTAGGAACCAAAAAAGCGGATGATCCAGTCATCCGTAAAAACAATGGAGAACGCCAGCATGATGGGAATGGTGAGCTTGACGAAGAAGCGGAAATCCGGGTGGAGGATGTGCAGATTCGGCAAATACCGCGCCCCGGCGCGGCGGGCTCCATAAATCTGCAACAGAAAATTTCCGGTGAGCGATCCGGCAAGCACCCCGACCGCAAACCCGGTGATGCCCATCCGCGCCGCGAGCAGCACCCCTCCCAGGATGATCGCGGTGTTGTAAATCAAGGGGGCCAGCGAAGGCACCACAAACTGGCCCTTGGCGTATTGAACGGCGCTCAGGATGCCACCCTCATAGAAGAAAAGCTGCGCCGGCAACATGAGACGGGTGAGGAAGACGACGTGCTCTTTTTCGGAAGCGTGAAAGCCGGGGGCAATGGCTGTGGCAAGCTGCGGCGCAAAGATCTCCCCGACGATCACCAGCCCGGCCAAGGCCAGACCCATGAACGTGGTGACGGTGGAGAATACTCGCCACCCATCTTCTTCGCGATTCTCCGCGATGCAGCGGGTGAGGACGGGGATGAAGGTGAGACTCAGGAAAGCGCCGGCTACCAGGTAATTCAGGAAATCCGGCAGTGTGAAAGCCGCGTAATAAGCGTCTGTCGCGGCGTTCGAGCCGAATTCATGCGCCACGGTCCATTCTCGGACGAAACCCAGAATCCGGCTTAGCAAAACGCTGGCCATCACGATTCCGGCGGATTGAATGATACGGCGAGTCAACGAAGTGTGGGGCGTGGACGTCATGATGGGTGGCGGCCTTGAGTGCAATTCAATCTGTATACGGATAAACCGGGCGCTGGCCGGGTACAAGCTGCTCTCAAACCCGGGGAAAAGGAAACCGCCGCGAGCAGGCCACGCATCGCGCCATGAAAGGCCGTTTCAGCTTACGTTCCAGCCACGTGCGGTGCGTTCTTTCAAATTGCTTCGCCCCGCAGCGTGGGCAGCCGCTGAAGCCGTCCGGATCAAAGTCAACATGGACTTGGACCCCTATGAGCTTGCCATCCTGCCCCGGAGCGTTGCCCGCCGGGTAACCTGCGCCCTTCTCATTGGGGGCGAATACACTTTTGGGCACGATGCGCAGGCGGCGGCAATTGGAACACGCCCGAAGGCGATAGCCGAGCGCCTCCACCAAATGGTAAGCCCAGTCGCGCCGGACCGGCTCCGTCTTTGTCGCTCCACATTTTCTGCAGGGAGATGCCATCGATTGACAAGGATATCGGCAGAAGCGGTGTTTGCGCAACTTTTGTAGCGCCGAGGTGGTGGCTCACTATGCTGTAGCGGGGTCTGTGACCCGCCGAACTTGAATCGTCAGCGGTTGCTGGCGCTCATAGAGCGCCAATTTGTCCACTGTCTCCGGCGCTCGCGGTCAGGGCAAGCTCCGAGCGCCACTACAGCAGACTGACCCACTACTGGAATTTTCTGATACTGTTTAAACTGCCGCTATAATGTGCAGCCTGGATTTGTTTTGGGATGTTACGGATTAATCCGGCGGGCGAGTCTGCCGGGATTGTGGGCCCGGCCTCAACTCGAGGCAGGAGGGAAGCGTCATGGCGGGACAGAGCTTAGAACGGCGCGAGGTGCTGAGGGTTCTGGCGATTTCCGCCGCGGCGAGTCAATTTCCTGGATTCCACCGCTGGGCGTTTGCCTGTGGACACCCGGCGGGCGAAGAAACTCGATCCCCAGTCACTCACTACACGCCGCAATTCTTCACCGCCCACGAATATGCGACCGTTGAACGGCTGGCAGACCTGATAATTCCCGGTGATGGTGGCCCCGGCGCCACGGATGCCGGGGTCAGCGAGTTTATCGACTTCATGGTGTGGAGCGACCCGTCAATCCAATATCGCTTCCGCTACGGACTGACTTGGCTGGATGCCCGCTCCGGCGCCACCCACCGGAAACCGTTTCTCGAAGTAAATGAAGCCGCTCAAAAGGACATCCTGGATGGCCTTGCCTACCAGCAGAAGTACAGGCCGGGAGAAGAAGAGGGCCGAGATTTCTTCAAACTCATGCGGGAATATACGGTGATGGGTTTCTACACTTCGAAGCTGGGGCTTCAAGATCTGGATTACCCCGGGCTCCAGGTCTTCTATTCGCAAACACCCCGTTGCCCGCATCCGGGTGATCCCGGCCACGTGCACTTGCCGTCGGCAAAGCTGTAGCGAGCCACGCCGAGAAATGGCGCTCAGTAACTTGCCGGCTCCATCGCTACCGGATGTGCGGCGCAGACCGATTCGCCATTCGCGGTGTCTATGGGGTTATGAGGTTTCATAGGACGATAGGCATTTCGCCGTTCTTATTCGCTTCTTTGTTTTTGCCGATTGCGTGTCGAGCTCAAGGGCAGAACGTCAAAGGCCGAATCTATCCGGAAAAGCAAACCTATCTCGCCGGCGAACCAGTTTTCGTAGTCCTGGACTTGGCCAATGAAGGGCCCTTGCCGGCATTTGTCGACGTGGGTTGCGAATGGTTGGACGCGCGGTTTGAGGCTCCCACGGCTCCAAAGCCCCGAGGTGAGGTAAGCTTATTTGGGTGCGAAGCGGCAGGCTGGGGTGGGGACTGCGCAAGTAACCCTTCAGAAATTCTTCCCGGAGGGCACTTCCGCCTCCGCTACTTGTTGGACGGTAACTTCCGGCTGGACCGCCCGGGGAGCTACCCCGTTCAAGGGCGGTACAAGGTAGACGTCTTCGAGGGCGAGACGGGTTTCAAGCCAGTCGCTTCGAAGGAGGTAGTTTCTAATTTCGAGGTCACTTTGGTCGAAGGTGACGAAAAGAGTCTTATGGCCGCCTACCAGCCGCTGCTGCGCGACCTTCATCCGTCCGGAACGAGAGCGAGCTGGCTTGCCCTAAATGCGATCTTGCAAAACCCTCCGCGCTTCCTGGAGAATACAATTCTGCAACTGGCGGATGATCCCAACACCGTGGGAACTGCGATCCAAGGGCTCGAGCGTCTGGCAACGCCGCGTGCTGAGGCCAAGCTTGCCGAGCTTTCAGGGCCGGAAAACCCTGAAGGTACGCGGCAACAGGCGATTCAGACGTTAGGAAGGCTCGGCGATCCGGCATATTGCCCCCTCATGCTTGACATTGCCCAACATAGCCGGGAGTACTCGCGGTTTATTGCTCTGCGAGCGGCCGGGTATCTCTGTGGGCGAAAGGTCATCCCCTTGGCACGCAGCTTCCTCAGCAGTCAGGATTATTCCACGCGGTTCGAAGCCGCTTATGCTTTGGGAAACAGTGGCAGCCGGGACGCGGTTCAGCTTCTGATCCCTTTGCTCCGCGACCCAAACCCCGAGGTGCGCCGGGCGGCCTCGGGCGCGCTCGCTACCCTGACACACCGAAAATTGAAGGACTTGCCTTCCAGCGAAGCGACTGCCACGCGGGCGTATCAGGAGTGGATGAACTGGTGGAGCTTGAACGCTGCATCGGCGGCGATCTACACGATCAACCAATGCGCTGAGCCCGCCCCGCTCCAATAATCGGCGTCGTTGGGCTACAGACCGGGGGCGGATGAAGACACAATGAGGGGGGCGCTTGTCGTGGCACCCCTGGCCGGAGTTAGCCAGGCCAGTCGCTCGTGCCGCTCGGCGACACCCACAAAGCATGAAAATGGCTCCTCAACCACCGCTTTGCGGTTCCCCCTCTGGCCGGCTTGGGGGAGGTGGTGGCG
>Ga0207416_1003216_pt1 | contig 16103 bp, 9 predicted proteins | sample PaiPotPPM11metaG_FD_184107 | JGI IMG/M metagenome (GOLD analysis project Ga0207416, IMG submission 184107) | Iron sulfur acid spring bacterial and archeal communities from Banff, Canada, to study Microbial Dark Matter (Phase II) - Paint Pots PPM... ...
CAATAACTCAGCAGCCTGAAGAATTGCTTCTTGATCCGGCTGCTTCAATACCACAGGCATCGGTACAGGAATTGTTACTTCGGCTGACTCTTCCAGCAGATCGAGCGGAATTTGCAGATAAGCTCCGCGTGGGCGGCCTTGACGCAGCACACAGAAGGCATCACAGAGAGCACTAGGGATTTCCTCTACAGCATTGACGGTACGTACCCAACCTGTCAAGGATTCCATAACACCGAGTTGATCTTTGACTTCATGCAGTTCTCCACGTCCTCGACCCGACACAGTGCTTGGCACACTACTGCTGATCACAAGCAAAGGAATGGAGTCAGCATACGCATTAGCAACAGGCGTAGCTACATTTGTGACTCCTGGTCCTGTAATGGTGCAGACAACGCCAGGGTGTCCTGAAACCCGTGCATAACCTTCAGCCATAAACCCTGCACCCTGCTCGTGTCGAGCGAGTATATGACGCAGGGCGGGCTCATGACACATAGCATCGTAGATCGGCAACGTATGCACACCAGGAATGCCAAAAATGGTATCAACATTGTGAGCGCGTAAAGTTGCAACGATCGCTTGAGCGCCTGTAAGGTGCTGTCTGTTCTCCATGCTGAAAAACTCCTCATCCTTCTTGCTATTAACAGCTTAACGTTTACAGGAGGAGTCGTCAAGATGGGTTATATAGCCATTAGGAAGAGCAAGAGGAAGAGGAGCTAGAGTGTCACCGCTCCAGCTCCTCTTCCTCTTGTATATGTTCTTCTAACGAGCTAGAAGATGGCTGCTCTTCGTCACTTTCATATTCTACAGAGAGGTCCTCTTGTATCACATGGGCAATCGTCGATACATGAGAGAGCACATTACGCAATACTATCAGCAGCTCGAGATGAATGGCACTTGACTCGATACTAGGCGACATGCCCGATTGCAAACGACGCAAATGCCGTAGATGGAATGTGCGTCTCATCTGATAGAGCTGAGCCTTACGGGGAAAGAATGCTGCTGAAAGATGCGGGTCTTGCATGGCTAGAGCTGCGAATGCCAGCTGGACTGCAGCCGTCACCTCGTGGTGATAGCTGACCAGATCCTGCCAGCCTTCATCAGAAAATATGAGCTGCTGACGCCGCTTGCGGCGTGCCAAGCGCATGCATTGCTTGTCAATGAGGTCACCCGTGGCTTCCAGATCTGTGATGATATAGAGCAACGCTACTTGACGGCTCTTCTGCTCCTGCGTCATCTGGTCCTCATCAAGTTGCGTCAGGTAGTACTTGATAGCCGCATTCAGGCTATCAAGCTGATCATCGAGGGCATCAATACGAGAGGGAACTTCCGTTTCTCTGTCCTCGAAGGCATGGATGCTAAGACTCAACATCTCTGTCACCAGATCTGTCATATGCAATACTTCACGCGTCGCCTGCCCTAGAGCTACAGCAGGCACAGAGATAGTATCTGGATGAAGATAGCGTGGCCCGGTGGTTTCCCCTTTGATCGAACGATCAGGGACCAGTTTCTCTGCTAGTGAAGCAAGTGGTCCTGCAAGTGGAATAAAGATGACAGCCAGCGCGAGATTGAACCCCAGGTGCGAGAGAGCCACCAGGGTCGCAGGAGGCAGAGAGATCCAGGACAGAACAGCTGCCAGTGGATTAAGAGCAGCCAATGCCACACAGGCAATCACTAGCTTGGTGCCAGTATGAATGAGTGCTAGTCGACGACCAGACACAGATCCTTTGGAGAGAGAGGTAAGCAGTGCTGTGATGGTCGATCCAACATTGGAGCCGAGCATCAGTGCCAAAGCAGCAACTAATGGTAAAGACCCGTTCGATGCTAGGACAATCACCAACCCGATTCCAGCGATACTGGAGGAAAAGATGATCGTCAAGACCGCTCCGATCAGCGCCAGGACCACAGGAGACTGGACTAGCGTATCAAATACCAGTGCAGTGATAGGACTCCCGGCGAGCGGACTGCTTCCTGCTTCGAGAGCTGCTAACCCTAAGATAATAAGGCCAAATCCAAAGCAAGCTTGTCCCAGGCTTCGTTTAGGGGTCTGCCGGGTCTGCATCGCGACGGCGGCTCCCAAGCCCACAAATACAAACGCGAAGTTGGTAATATGAAACATCAGCAATTGTACGACCAGTGCAGACCCCACGTTGGTCCCAAGCAGTGTGGTAATCGCAACCCTTAGGGAGAGTAGCTGCGCACTGACCAACCCAACCAGCAGAGAAGAGGCTACCCCTGAACTCTGGGTCAATGTGGTTACGACCACGCCAGTGCTAAAGGCTGCAAGTGGGTGCTTGGTAAGCAATATTAGGCTTCGACGGAGCCGTGCACCTGCATCTTGCTGCATAGCGTCGGTGATCAGGCGTATCCCATAGAGCAGCGACATTACCCCGCCGAAGACTAGACCCAAAGCAGTGGTTGGGGTGATTATATTGATCATTAGGCATATTTCCTCCTTATTAGGAACCAACCTACCTGGCTCAACAGCGAACCTCGTTGCACTACGTTAAAACAATATTAATGGAATGTTAAGTGAATGTTAAATATCATTGTAACACACCTTGTGGGCTTTTTGCAATATGTAAACCGAATACTTTTATTGCAGAGAGTACTTGGGTTGCTGGTTGGATCGCTCGGCTAAGTCAGGCATTGACACAGATCAGTTTTTTTAGTAAAATTTGCATCGCAACACGATGTAAATGGTGAGGGTATTGGACGAAAATTACGACCTGGATATAACTGATTATCAAGCTCTAGCTGAGTTCCGTTACCAGTTGCGTTGCTTTCTTGCATTTAGCGAGCAGGCCGCCCGTGCTATGGGCCTTGAGCCACAGCAACACCAGTTACTGCTGGCATTGAAGGGTCTATCTGGACATGGGGAAGTGACGATTGGCGATCTGGCAGAGCGACTCAAAATCCAGCACCATAGTGCAGTGGAACTCGTTAACCGCATGAGGGAGCGTGACCTGATTCAGCGCGAACGCGATAAGAAAGATCAGCGACGCGTTCTAATTACATTGACTCCACATGGGGAGGAGGTACTGCGGAGGCTTTCTCTGCTTCATCGTACGGAACTTTGTTCAACTGGACCAGTACTCGTGCAGATTTTACAGGCAATTATTGGTACTTTCTCCCAAGAGAGAGGAGAATGATTTAGTTGTGGCCACCCTGCTAATCACAATTCGTAACCAATTTCGGTGAAGTTGCGATTCTCTATTGACAAGTCAGCCATTTCTATTTAGCATTGAGTTAACATATTTGTCGAACTTTAGGTATAGTTCAATTGACGTCCAAGCAGGCGGAAGTATTATAGGATTGAATGCGGTTACCAACCACCAGGCCGATATTGGAGACTCTGATATTTATGCTGATCCTACCGTGTACCCCGACCCCAATTTGACCGACCATATTGTCTGTGTGACCGCCATGACTCTAATTGTCAATCCTGAAGTCAACATCACCTCGCTCAACACCCAGCAGGTGATCAATATCTATACTGGCGTCACCACGAACTGGAAAGATGTTGGTGGCCCGAATTTAGCCATCGTTCCCCTGGTCAAACCAACGACTTCTGGGACTCGCGCTTTATTCGATAAATATCTTATGGGAGGAGAGCAAGAAATGGGCCAATCAGTGGCCGATGCATCCACCGTTGTCATTGACACGGTTGCTCATACGCCGGGGGCGATTGGCTATGTGACAACTTCCCTGGTGAATTCGACAGTGAAGGCAATTGATCTTGATGGTGTGAGTGCAACAGCACAAAACGTCCAGGCTGGCAAGTATCGGTTCTGGGGGTTTGAGCATATGTATACCCTGCAAAATGGGATCAACGCGACCACGGCCTACCTGGATTTTATGCAGACTCCACAGATCCAACAACTGGCACTCAACCTTGGCTATATTTCTGCCAGCAGTGTTTCCAGCAACGCTACTCAGGCGCAACAGGCTAGCGTCGTATCCACTGGTGGTTAGCTCTAAAGAATCGCACGACGATCATCTCAAAACTGAAGCCGCGACCAGTTCGCGTTGCAGAACCGGTATTATTGGCATACAGAGCGCACAATTGCTCAATCAGGAGTCTGGCTTCTATCAAAATCTCTTTCAGAGCTATTCGTCTCTCACGACAGGCAACGATTTCTTACAGCTGATGAACTTCAAATTGAATGCAACCCTGAGTGATGCAGCTGCTAACCCGTCACATACTCAACTTACCGCCGATCAACAGGCTGTGCAGGGATTGGAAACCCGCTATGACACGCTTCTGCAAGACTACGTCCAACATGATCTCTTGATCCATAATCCCAGTCAGACCGCACTCTTCGATGGGGCAGGACATCCTGGACAGGATGCACAGCAAAGTCTCTTGGCAAGTAGTACGGTCCGCACCTGGCAACTCTATCGGGCCGCACAAGATCAGATTCTCCAGGAAATTCAGAACGGGCTGTATCAAAATGCGCAGACGCTGGAACAGCAGCAAGGCCAACTGACATATAGCGATGCCTTGAGCGCCTTGCGCCAACTGATCCAGTTTGATGGACGCCTCACGACCTATGTGCAGGATGCCACAGCTGGTCAGCAGACATCGGCCATGCCTTTAACTTCACGATTGGCCGCTTTCGTCGCTTTGTGATGCGCAATCAAACCACGATTGAGCAGTTAGATGTTGTCTCACAACAAGGGATAGAAAACGCGAATGCTTTTCTCACCAACACACGCAAACTCCTACCTAATCCAGCAAGCCTTTCTCCACGATCCTCATTGAGTGGCCTTGGGAACACGATCAGGAAAGGCGACAGTGCTGCATTGCAAGAGAACATAGCTGGTGGCAATGCTAGCTTTCTTAACCAGGTGATAGGAATACGCGATCAGTTGCAGCACTTCGCACGCCAAAACGTTGAACCACTTGGAGCCAGCTTACTAGATCCGCTAGAACAGGCCTCTCGGCTCTGCCAGCAGGTTATGGCTGAACAACTCTCTAGGAACGCTGTACCAGATCGTAATACTATCCAGGGAATACGCTTACTTGAAACGCTCATCGGGCACCTAGGCACAGCAGTCCAGACCTTTCAAAAGAACGCTGCAAAAAGTCTGGCAGAAGTCTATTCTAACATCAACCAGCTTTCCATTACTGTGCGTTCAGCAAGTACAGTAAATACACAAAATCCAGCAGGCGCCCCTGCCGGTCTGACTTCAACCCAAGCACACGAACTCGCACGTCTCACTGAAGGGTTTGCGCGGGAAGTGACGGGGCTTGCGCAAAGCTTGCGTAGGATTACAGAAGAGATGCGTTCTAGTCTGGCCCCATTCCGCTTGGACACCACCCAAAGTAGTCAGCAACCCAATCCTATCACTGAGCCGGGCTGGAGAGGTAGCCAGCAACTCAATCCCGTTGCCGAGAAGAGCTGGCGAAAAGGCGATCACAGCGGAGGTTTCTGACGGGTGGCCCTTAGGCAAGGTTCCTCTGCCTGACAATCTTTGGCTAGCACGAACGCAAAAGTGTCAAGTCCATTTGAACCATGCCTTAGGAGATGCATCAGCGAACAAAGCTACAAGCATTTCTCTGGAGTAACTATTTAGAAGGAGTACCAGAGGACCGGAGGTCCTGAACGGTTGTATTCCTGCTGAGGCGTGGGATATCCTTGCTTTCCTTCCCCCTTTCCTCGTCTGGCATTGCAGGTGGCATAAGTCAGATACTCGAATAGCTACAGCGGGAAATTTTTAAGGAGCAAACCATATGGTAAGAACTATTTTAGATAGAGAGTTAGAAGAGCTAAATTGGCAAATTCAGCAATTGGGATCACTTGTTGAGGGAGCACTGGGCAAAGCCCTTGAGTCACTTGAAACTGGCGATCTGACGACAGCTAGCATGGTCATTGAGTCCGATGTGACGATTGACAGTCTCCGTGCCACAATAGAAGAGCGTACCCATCGTCTACTGACTGTGCAGCAGCCATTGGGTGGACGCGACCTGCGCTATCTGACCTCTGCATTATCAATTGCCAGTGATCTTGAACGTATGGGAGATGGAGCAGAAGGGATCGCTCAGATCATTTTACGCATGGTTCCTCTTCGTAGCCATGGTGCTACACAGGTTAGCATCAAAGCTCCATCCAGTAGCGATGGGGCAGAAATAACCGAAGCTTCGGTGACCAAGAGTCTGATTGCATTAGGACGAGAAGCTCTCTACGTTCTTGAGGGCACAATGAAGGCCTTTACGGAACGCGATGCCAAAGCTGCCCGCTATATCTGGGAGGAGGATGATGTGGTCGATGTACGCTATCATCTGGTACGCCACGACTTGATGGCGATGATGGCAGGCACCCATGCTATTCCTGCATTGCAACGCGACTCGTGTATCTTACAACGTGCAACATATTTGTTCTGGATTGCTCACAAACTGGAACGGGTCGGCGACCATTGCGGGAACATCTGTGAGCGTATTATTTTTATTGTTGAGGGTCGACCCTTTTGCATAAGTGAAATGGAAGGGAGAAGCGCAGTATTTATCGAACAAACGCACTGAAAGGTTTCTTTCTGGTATGCTAGAAAGCAGGGGAGATTTGAGCACCGTAGTCGTCAAGAAAGAAATGTCTAGTAGATGTCATGCGCCTGTCGTTGCATTACAGGCATTTATCAGGCATACTCTAGACAGAAATGCTTCTTCCTTATCAGCGATTCTCAACAGCGGGGAAAGAAGTAATGCCACTCTAACTTAATAGTGTTTTATGATTTTAAGCTCTTTTTCCCTAACCTTTCTGGGCTAAACCTAAATCTCACTTAAAGTTCACTGCTGGCGAATCTATTGACCAGGTCTGCTTTTGTCTCCACAGACCTGGTCTTTTTTTGTGCTTTTTATGATCGGCTGCGCTAACTTTTTCCTAACATTCGCTGTATCCACAGCTATAACACTTCTTACAACCCTCCTCGTATACTATCGTATTGCAGCCACATTGTGAGCAGAGATTCCCGGTAACTTTTAAGGGCGACAAGTTTACAGAAGTGGACATCTGCTGACTATGACTATTTGCTTTGTCTTGTCCGTTGTGAGCTGCGGCCTCATCGCCTGTGGCCTGTGCTGCTTCTATATGGATCTCTAGTGCACGTGCTACTGCGTCTGGCAGCGAACGTACTTGCTGGACACCAAAACCAACTGAGCGACTGCCACCTATGCCTCTCAATTGCTTGGTGATCTCCTCTGCTCGATCCACCTGTGACAGTGGGCTGAGTATCTGCAAGTTAAGTGAAATCAAACGGCCTAATGCTTCCGACAGCGCCGCGATGTCGGAACCCGCTTTCCCGACGTTGACAAAGACTTCGAATGGACCATGTTCATCGCTGTTAATGGTGACGTTGACTTTGCCTTCAGGGGCATTGACCTGTCTCGTATAACCCTGGACGACCGCCGGACGTTGCTTGATACCCTGATGGATTGAGGTTACCATCTCTATAGACTGCGTTGCAGCGGCCTTCTTCTCATCCTCGACACGAGTAAGTACGGCATCGCGTGAGCCATCGCGATAGTATGTCACACCCTTGCAGCCCATCTCATAAGCCAGACGGTACAGTTTCTGCACCTGCTCTACTGTGTGATCATTGGGTGCATTGACCGTGTTGTGATTAACAATTCCATTGCCGACAAAGGCAGAGGTTGTCGGAACTGAAAGATCATAGACGGGCTGCTCCCCACTGTCCTCTACAGCAGCCACGCGGCGAAAATGCAGAGACTCCTGCCAGATTTCTCGCAGAGAAGGCGTTAGCGGCACTTCAGGATCGTTCGCCAGCCGACGCAAACCAAACCACGTAAGCTGCCGCCCTTCTCGCTCTTGCGGCAGCGCTTGAGAGTAAGCATGATGACGATAACGCACAGCACGAGGCGCACCAGCGAAAACAGACTTTCGCGCCTCCACTGGTATGATGTCTGAATTACTTCCCTGAAACTCCCGCCGTAGGAGCAGTGCTCGTTCTCGCTTATGTGCCTCGTCAAAAGTGAGGAGTCGCAAGAGTCGCTGAGCCTCCTGCCCATGTGCATTAAGCTCATAGTAGTCACGATCGTATTGCACGTTGTGCTTAACCGAAATCCAAGTTTGCACACCAAAGTTGTCAAACACAATCTGAAGCTGCTGGATAAGTTTCTGCGACGCAAGACAAATCCCCACCTTCTTATCTGTGATGAACCCATCCAGATACAGCCCAGAAAGAAAGGCCACCATACTCTCCCTACTCGACTGCAAAACCGCCCAAGGGATGGTCTTCTGTGCAGCACTCCCCTCGCAGCCGAGGAAGCGCAGCAATTCACAGAGTGATTTACTATTGATCTGCAAGGTGAGTGCATTGTTCCTTCCTTGCGGGGTAATGCTCCCATCCAAGCCAAAAAGCAGTCTGGTTTCCTCTCTCAGTCGTTCTAACACCCCCCCTTCGTTATTAGTAATGCGAACGGTGTAGTGGGTAATACATCCCTCTGCTATATAGGAGCCTACGAAGTGCGCCAGCATGGGGTTCATAGAGGCAGGTACCTGAATAGTCTTCTGATAGCCACTGCGTATTGTAGACTGCTGGAAGCCACACAAGGACACATCTGTACCGAACAGTTGTGCCCCTATCTTGAGTGCCACATAGTCGCCTGGGACAAGCTCATCAAGGCGTTTCCACATCAGACCTTCCGCTGCTCCCACATAGAGCCGATGATTAGGCGTACCAGTAATCTCGTGCCCATCTGCCAACTTCACCCGTCGTGTTGGTCGCACCCCACCAAAGTAGAAATGTGAGGTGATCTGAGTCCCCTCCAAGCTTGTCACATGCAAGGCGAGCGAACGGAATGTGTTAGGCTGTTCTCCAGCATACAGATCAGCAATAGGCAGCAGACCGCGTTCACTACTCACCAAGGTATCCCCCACAACACACTTGCTAATGCTAGCATCGGTATAGCGCTGGACCATAGCCTGAACACGCACATGCTCTTCCGGCGTCAGATCCTTTGATGAGACAAAGTAGGCTGGTGTGGGCTCATCTGGATGCTCATCGCGCCAAGCCTGCAGCAGCGGATGATACAAGATATGCTCACCCGTGCGATCGCGCCGGATCATGGCAAAGTCGTAGACAGGTTCGATACCGGAACTGACACCTGCGAGCAAGCTCGTGGTACCTGTCGGCGCTTGAGTCAATAGAACAGCATTGCGAATACCCTGCTTCTCGATCTTCTCCTGAACAGGCTTGGGCAGGCGTTTGATGAACTTCCCTTGCATATACTTGTCACGATCAAATCTGGGGAATGAGCCTTTTTCAGCTGCAATATCTACCGATGCCTCATAGGCAGCATCCCGAATGGTTGCATAGATGCTCTCAATGATCGGGAGAGACTCTTCGCTACCATAGGGAACCTTCATCTTGATAAGTGCATCAGCCAGACCCATCGTACCCAGACCTGTACGGCGGGTACCCAGCTGGGCCTCCTTATTATCATCAATAAAGTATTCTGTTGCATCGATCACATTATCCAGGAAGCGCATAGCAATCTTGCTAATTCTTGCCAGTTGCTCCCAATCCATTGTGCCATCCTTCACGAATGAAGATAGATTAAGTGCACCAAGGTTGCAAACGCCCCAAAACGGCAGGGGTTGCTCACCACAGTTCAAAGTGAAAATGCCACTTCTTTCTGATTCATCTGTCACATAACCAACAGTGTGAAAATCATCAACGGTGATGTTGTAGACATCTGCATAGCCATCAGGCTCGATACTAACAACTTCCTTGTACTTTGTATTTCCGGTCAGGGATGAGGAAAATGAATGCAACACATCCCCTAAATGGAGATCTTTAAGCTGACGGGTATCTCCATTTGATAGAATCATCTTATGATCTGGCGTTGCTCGGAATGTTGATCCATCTGACAGAGTTAGTTTCCATACTTCTGCATTCTTTTTTGTGAGTCTCGGAAACCTTCCAAGACGCATATGTTGATCTCTGGTTTCGCTTTCAAGGTCGGTGCAAAGTACTGACACATCTTTGCTATCATCTGCAAGCTTCTTTATTGGTATTGTAGATCTTTCTTGGTCAATAGCCACAAGGGTGTCGCCAGTGACGCATGGATTAACACATCTAATACTTTCGTAGTACCAAGTATTGGCCTCCTTATTACATCGATCCATAAACACTAAGCCAGGCTCTGCCGACTCCCAGGCTGAAGTGCAGATCAAATCCCACAGGTGACGTGCACTAATAGTTTTCTTCACCTCACCCTGCCAGATTAGGTCCCAGTTCGCATCGTTCTTGACTGCTTGCATAAATCCGTCGGAGACGCAGATGGAGAGGTTCGCATGCTCGATCTTACCAGCTTCTCTTTTGACGGTGATGAATTCTTCTATGTCTGGATGAGTATCATCCAGCATGAGCATTAAAGCTCCCCTTCTTGAGTTTGAAGTATATATTCCACCCCCAGACAGTAAATGTACTTCATCTACTTCAAAATCGTATACTTGCGATGGGCCAAGTGGTGTAATTGAGACGATTGCATCTGGTAATATGCCCAATATAGCATCAAGACGCTCAACCATGTCTACTCCACCTGCCGCAAGGACACGCTCACGCACCCGAGTGAGAGCATAATGAGATACACGCTCCTTCGTCGAGTCGAAGAGACCTTGGTAGTATCGACCGGGGATCTCTAGAGCCTTCCATACTTCCATCGGATAACTGAGACGGTGACTGCGGTATCCTGTACGCTGCTTATCCTTATAACCGTGGATGAATTTGCTAAAACGCTCCTTGAATTGAGCACCCGTGACAATCAGTCGATAAATGTGCCGCCAGCCTAGAGCAGTACGATCTTGTACGGCAATATGTGAGACAATACCATTTGCGAGCAAGAGAATCTGTATATCTTCTAACATCTCACGACTGACACTGTCAATGCCATAGCCACCTTTGCGCCCTCGGTCGCAGCCATCGGCTTCAAAGTAGCCGCCGACAAAAGCCCCAATAACCTGAGATGGTGACTTAAATATAGCCTCCGGAACACGTATTGACTCTGCCTTTTGTTTCAGCAGACCATTTCCCTCTAGCCACTCTATTAGGACACGCGAATAGACCCTGATAATTGTACATGCTCCATCTCCTGGACCTACTACAGGTTCAAGAGAGAATAATTTACGTATCAGTGATACTAAATGTTCCTGAGCCTCTGGTTGGTTGTTTGCTACTACGAGTGAAAGCCCTTTGCTATCTTGCCAAGTTACTTTTTTGCCAGATATGACGTATCCATCCCCGTAGGTATAGCCCAATAGGTAAGCAAGTTCTGGAGTAAGGTGAGTCGGCAGTATTACTTTCTCATTAAGCGTTGTACACATCTTTGAGCGGATATATGGGCTTGTTGTGAGAGGAACTAGCGCTGCTTCATCCCTGGTATCTTCGCCCAAGAGTAGCAAAATTTCATCCCCTTCTTCCAGTTCACGCAGCGGAATGGTAGCAATCTCTCCTTTGCGGAGCACACCCATTTTATGATCCAGTGTCACACGCACCCGATAGCCACGACTCGTAGTTACCTCGTAGAGATCTTTGGTACCGTTGCGGAAGACAGCAGTGAAGGGGCGCAATCCCTTATGCGTTTGAGCCTGGATGGCTTCTTCACTATCAAGACGATTTGCTAACTCTTTGGCAAGGATGAGACCATGATCCGTTGCAATTCGCTCATCTGGGCCAAAACAACCACCTTGCTGTATTACATCTCCTGTGGCTACTGAATACAATTGTGCCCACGAGCATGGTCCCGACGCCGTCCCATTGACTGTCTTGATATACGAGCCGCGTGGACGTAACGTGGAGAGATTGATGCCAACGCCACCACCACGTGCCATGATCTCAGTCATCACCTTCAGATTGTCGAGAATTCCCTGGCGGCTATCTTCAGGGCTAGGTACCACGAAGCAATTATAGTATGTTACCTGATGTCCCGTTCCTGCACCTGCAAGAATACGACCACCCGGCACGAACTGAAAATTGGTGAGCGCTTCATAGAAAAGCTTCTCCCACTCTTCCCGCTTCTCTTCGGTCTGTTCTACTGCCGCGATGCCACGGGCCACACGTGCCCACAGTTGCTCTGGATAAAACTCGAGAGGTTTTCCATTTGCGTCCTTGAGGGAGTATCGATCCATAAAAACCTTTTGACGAATCCCTTCCAGTCGGGTCACATTCTGGGGAGTTGCCATAGTTGTGTCTGTAGTGGGTTGGTTTTTTTGCTCTAGCATGCTCGCTCCTTAAATCAATAATTCTAAAAAAATAGATACTTTGAATGCCGATGCACAGGCATTGCTTCTCGACACTGAGGATTTTTAGGACTTCTATAACTCAGTATACTCGGAAAAAATACCAAAAACAACCCTTTGGGCACAACATATTGATTTCATGTTTGCTTTTCACACAATATATTGATGCAAAGCTCCATATGATATGATTATCAAAAAGGAATGGTAAAACGCCAGCCTCTATCTCGCATAGGACACTTTCTTAAATAACTAACCCTTGCATCATAATACACTCCTGTTGCATACTATGAGTGAGAGAGTTCTACAGGTCGTTTTATTAGAGCAATGCCCCCATAGACAACAGTGACTATTGCTCACTGCTCAGGAGAGGAGGATTTATGCGTGCCGAAATTATTTCGTGCGGTACAGAGCTGTTACTAGGCCAAATTACTGATACTAATGCCACATATCTTGCCCAAAATCTGGCGGCGCTAGGCATCGATCTCTATTACGTCTCCCAGGTAGGCGATAACTTGGGACGGATTGTGGAGACACTCCAGCATGCATGGCAGCGTTCTGATCTGATTGTGATGACTGGCGGACTGGGCCCAACGGAGGATGATCTGACTCGGGAATCCATTAGTGCTCTACTGGGAGAGGTAATGCAGGTCGATCCCGAGCAGGAAACGACGTTGCGTGCTCGCTTTGCCCATGCAAGCATGCCCATGCTGGAGCGTAATCTGAAGCAGGCAATGTTAATCCCATCAGCACAGAGCCTTGAGAATCCTCTGGGCAGTGCACCTGGCTGGTGGGTTGAGAAAGATGCCCATATCATTGTGGCTATGCCTGGTGTGCCGAGGGAGATGTATCGTATGTGGGAAGAGGAGGTCGTTCCCAGACTCAGCAAGTATACGAGTGGCTTGATTTTCACGCGCATTTTGCGGGTCTATGGGCTAGGAGAATCTTCAGTTGAAGAGCTTTTGGACCCTTTGATCCATAATACCAATCCCACCGTTGCCACATATGCTAAGCCTGATGCCGTCGATGTACGTGTCTCTGCAAAGGCCGAAAGTTCCAAGGAGGCAAGCCAGTTAGTAGCGGAGATGGAAGGGCATGTCCGCCAACTTCTGGGTCATCACGTCTTTGGTATCGAGGGTGATACGTTAGCGAGTGTCATTGGCAAACACCTCCAGGAGCAGCGTCAAACGCTTAGCGTGATGGAATCGCTCACTGGTGGGCTGCTAGCTAGCATAATCACTGACTTCCAGAGTAGCTCAAAGCACTTTGTTGGTGGGATTGTTGCCTATAGCAGTGATCTGAAAGCACAGATGGGAGTGCCACGCAAGATCCTGGACCGCTATGGCGCAGTGAGCGAGGAGACAGCATGTGCTATGGCTCACGCCGTACGCGAATATTTCAGGACAGATTTCGGTATCGGTGTAACTGGCGTGGCTGGCCCAGATAAGCAAGAGGATAAACCCGTTGGTACGGTTCATATCGCTGTTAAGGGACCTAAGGGAGTGGTGACGAGCGTGGGACCAGGATGGCGTGGTGGACGTGTTGAAAACAAGCGCTATGCGGTGCTCTCGGCCCTCAACTTGCTCAGGCGTTATCTTGAAGGCACTATCATCCCCGACTGATCGGTATCCCCCTTGTCACCCATAGGTGAGAGTGGTATCATCAGGTGCGAGAAAGAATTTGTGAGGGAAGGGGCAGGTAAGAACGAGAGGCTATTTCTTCTGCCCGGGGTATGTGTCTAATGGATCTACGCCAGAGAATACCACGTCGTTCATCCAAAGACCGCGCTGAGCGTAAAAGACGTGCGCGGTCTCGTTTTCATCTAAATCGTTCTTCCCCCCTTGTGAAGCTCCTATTGGTGTTGGGACCAGGACTGATCGCTGCTAACGCTGGTAATGATGCTGGTGGTGTTGCAACCTACTCCTCAGCTGGAGCAAGCTATGGCTATAATCTTCTCTGGGCTCTAGCAATCACAACGCTCTTCGTTGCAATTGTGCAGGAGATGTGTGCTCGTATGGGGGCTGTTACCGGAAAGGGGCTGGCTGACCTTATTCGTGAACAGTTCGGTGTTCGGTGGACCGTTCTGGCTATGCTATCCTTACTCATTGCAAATACTGGCGTAACAGTCTCTGAATTCCTGGGCATTGCTGCCAGTGTGCAAGTTCTCACAAATGATCCACATACCCCGTTAATCTATATTGTTGTTCCGCTAAGCGGCCTAATCCTATGGTGGCTCGTCTCAAAAGGCTCTTACCGACGCGTCGAGATCATCTTCCTGCTCATGTCGCTTGGTTTTCTTGCATACATCCCGGCTACTTTTTTCGCTCACCCAGACTGGTCTGTTGTTGCGCTACAAACAGTCTTTCCCCATCTCAGCATGGATACCAATTATTGGCCTACGACAGCGGCCCTTGTTGGAACGACCCTCAGCCCTTACATGCTACTCTATATCCAGTCTGCAGTTGCAGATAAAGGTTTACATACTGATGAATACGCCTATGTGCAAGTAGATGTATATAGTGGAACAATTTTTGCCAATGTCATCTCCGCGTTCATCATTATTGCTACTGGTGCAACTCTTTTCGTTAACCAGCATCCGGTTAATACTGCCATTGATGCCGCTTTCGCTCTGCGTGATTTTGCTGGTCAGTATGCCTCGCTCCTCTTTGGAGTTGGTCTATTTGGTGCGTCGTTTCTGGCGGGTGCCGTTTTGCCAATTTCTACCGCCTATGGAATTTGTGAGGCTTTTGGGTTTGAGCGTGGCGTCTCGCGTTCCTTCAAGGAGGCCCCTGTCTTCCAATCCATATTCACAGGGCTGATTATCCTGGGTGTACTCATCACGATGATCCCTAACCTTCCCATTATTCAGGTTCTGGTCGTCTTACAGGACTTGAATGCAGCTATGCTCCCAATCTTACTTGTATTTGTGATCCTGCTAGTGAATGATCATCGTTTAATGGGAAAACGTGTCAATAGCCCACTAATGAATATCCTCTCCTGGGCAACTATCGTCTTCATCTCCGCATTAGTTGTGTTGTGGCTGCTCAATGTTATCTTCGGGGTTGCCTTGTAAGTTGTTCCTATTGTATCCTGTTCTATCCTGCTCTCTCAGCTTTATTTGGCCTCCTAGTAAGTAATGGCTTACTGTCCTCGTCAGTGCAGACCATACCTAAGTGACATAAATCACTGATTCTTTGTTACATTTTCACTAAAATTACTCCACAATTTGTAGGAAATTCTTCCTAACATATGGTATACTACTAAGGGCAGCATAATTCACCCAATATCTGAATGGATTCATCTACCCGATGGGGAAGGCGTATATTTATGACCACGTGTAAACGCTGCTGGAATCAGCTACCTGATACTGCTAACTTTTGTGGACTGTGTGGACACAGTACGCATCTAATGAGTGATTCAACGAATGTTCCAACTGAAAGAAACAGATACACATCTATTTATATGGCTGCATCCCTTGATAACAAGGGCGCTGGATTGTCTGACGATCAAATCCTAACGCAGCGCTTACTATACGATACCAATGGATCTACTGTTCCCGACCGCGATAAGAACTCCTCTATTTTAATGCCTCTGCCATCTCCATCCTTGCCTTCTGAGTATCTTCCCTCTCCCAGTGTAGAAGATCAGAGTCATCTTCATGGCATGCATCAACAACCAGACTTTGAACATGGCATGCATCAACAACCAGACTTTGAACATGGCATGCATCAACAACCAGGCTTTGAACATGGCATGCATCAACAACCAGACTTTGAACATGGCATGCATCAACAACCAGACTTTGAACATGGCATGCATCAACAACCAGACTTTGAACATGGCATGCAT
>Ga0207416_1003218_pt1 | contig 16091 bp, 15 predicted proteins | sample PaiPotPPM11metaG_FD_184107 | JGI IMG/M metagenome (GOLD analysis project Ga0207416, IMG submission 184107) | Iron sulfur acid spring bacterial and archeal communities from Banff, Canada, to study Microbial Dark Matter (Phase II) - Paint Pots PPM... ...
GGTGCCAGCCTCAACCTCTCTCGGCTCGCCTCCTGGTTTCTCGGTGAGCGCCGACCTGCGACGCGGCGTCGCCCCTTCATGCGCCTTATGGCTGCGTCCGTCTCACCATAAAATGACCAGCAGTATCCTCGGTCACCGATCAGGGCAGGCCGCAGCGGCCCGTTCAGGGCCGCGTCCGGCCGGGGAGCGCCTCAGAGGCCTCCCTTCCCGCCTGGTTCGGGTGCTGGGGCGGTGCGTCCCCAGCCGCTGGAGCAAGAACGAGCAGCGCTGCCCAACCCGGCCGAGTCCGACCCTGGACGGGTCAGACCGGCCTGCCTTCATCGGTGACGGAGCACCGAGCTACATCCCGCTGTCCATCGAAGATGCGATCCGTGCAGACCCATCCCCTCCTGACGCACAAGCCCTAACTTCGAGGAGCGCTGGCACACTCTTTGCAGTCACTGTCCGTGACCGCAGTCAGCCCAGGAGGGTGAGCATGGACAGGGATGAGGCCCACGCGCTGGCGCATCTTGCCTCGGAGAAAATGGTGCTGGCGGCCCGGTGCGAGCAGGTTGACACTGTGGCCTGGGCGGTGGTGATAGGCCAAGGAAGCGAGGAGTGGCGTATTCTGAAGCCCACGGAGTATCGCGCCTGGCGAGACGAAACGCTCGGTGACTCGTCTCAGTCTGCGGCTTCAGACGTGAGGAAGCGAACACGCCTGTGGCGCTCCATCGGATCGGGTCTCTCAGGCCTTGTGGGGTTGCTAACTCAGGCTATTTCCGCGATGTTCATCAGTCAGCGATCTGAGCTAGACGTACGGGAGCGAGAGCGTGGAACGCTCAGCAGCCACGACTCAGATGACTATGGCTATCGTCGGACTCACCCACCAGAGGTGCCTTGCGAACTGTGAGCGCGTCGGCATGGGCGTTCCGGGTCGAGCCCTGAAGGACGTGTAGCCATCCGCGACACGAGCTACCGCTTGTACCTGCTCCGCCTGCAGGACAAAGCGGACGCGGCGAGTCAGCTTCTGGCTCGGTTGGAGCACATAGTTGTCGGTGTAGCTGCCGGGCGTCGGTGCGAGAAAGGTCGAGAGCTGCTCCTCGTAGACGAGCTTGCCCGCGCCGGTCCGCATGAGGATGTGGGGATTGAACCGTCCGCCCCAATCGGGCGGCCAATCCTGGATGTACCGGTTATGCTGCGAGACATTCTCGAGCGTCACCGTAAACCGGACGAGCGCATCCTTGGGATATGTCTGACGCGGGATGAGAAGAGCGATATGGATGCCGTGCGATGTGGCATCGACGGTGAGCGGCTGGTCGGTCTGCGCTCGAGCAGCTTCCGGGACGAGCGCCAGCGAGATCAACAGAATTACCGACGCTGCCAGGCGATGCATCATCTTCTCTCCTCCCGACTTTACTCAGATTGTGACACTGTCATATTTGAAACGTGGGAAAGTGAGTTGTTGTAACAATTGCAGAGGAGAGGGGACAGATGAAGCAGGCACCGGTCAAGCCGCCGCAGGCTCGCGTCGAGGTCGTGCGAGAAACCTTCCACGGCACGAGGGTCGATGATCCGTATCGATGGATGGAGGACTGGAAGAGTGAGGAGGCCCAGGCATGGTTCACGTCGCAGGCTGCCTATGCCCGCGAGCTGTTTGATGCGCTGCCGGAACGCGATGCGCTCCTGAAGCGTATCGAGGAGCTGAGCGACGCAGGTCCCGCCCTGTTCGACTTTCGGGTAACCGGGGATCGCGCCATCTACTTGCGGCTCGATCCGGGCAACAACCTCCCAAAGCTCATGACCCGGAATTTTCCGGATGGAGACGAGCAGACCCTGCTCGACCCCAGCAGCATTCAGGGTGAGGAACATACCTCGATCGATTGGCACTTCCCATCGCCGGACGGCACGCTTGTCGCTCTGGGCCTTTCGCCCGGCGGCTCGGAGAACAGCTCCCTCCACGTCCTGGAGGTCGCGAGCGGCAGGCTGATCGATGGGCCCTTCACCCGTGTCCGTTTCGGACATGTGTCGTGGGTGGACGATCGTTCCTTCCTCTACCACCGCTACGCCGAGCAGCCGCCCGGCTCGCCGCCGAGCGAGCAGCGATTCGACACCCGAACCTTTCTTCACCACATAGGCGACGACCCGGAGGGCGATCGCCCCATCTTTGGCAGCGGTGTACATCCGAATCTCGATATCGACCGCAAGCGCTACCCCATCATCTCCCTCTCACCACTCAGCGACTGGATGCTCGGCGTCATCTTCCATGCCCATGGCCGAAAGAGTCCGGCCGGTGATTTCATGCTCTACGCCGCCCCTCGCCAGGATCTCGCCGACGCGCAGCGCATCCGCTGGCGCCGTGTTGCCTCATGGGAGGACGGCGTCGAAGGCTTCCTGGTGCAGGGCGACACGATCTATCTCCGCACCCACAAGGATGCGCCCCGCTACAAGATCGTTGCCACGTCGCTGTCGGAGCCCGATCTGGCAAACGCTCGTACCGTCGTTCCCGAGAGCGAGTCGGTGATTACGGATATGCGTCTGACCGGCGATTCCCTCCTCCTCCGCCAGCTGGACGCAGGCATCACCCATCTGCGCCGCGTCGATCCGGCAACAGGCCGGTCGGAACCTATCCCGTTGCCGCTGGAGGGCACCGTCACGGAGTGGACCAACGCGCCGGACAGTCCGGACGTCCTGCTGGTGCTCACCTCGTGGACCGTCTCCCCGCGTCTGTATCGCCTCGACGTGGGCGCAGGAACACTCGCGGATACCGGCTGGATTCCGCCGTCTCCGGTCGATTTCAGCTCGGTGGAGGCCCACGAGGTGGAGGTCCTGTCGAAAGATGGGGTGTTGGTACCGCTTTCCATCATCCATCGCAAGGGGCTGGAGCGAAACGGGCGGAACCCGACCATCCTCTGGGCGTACGGTTCGTACGGCATGTCCTACCTGCCATTCTTCCGGCCGCAGATGCTCGCCTGGTATGAGCGCGGCGGTATCCTGGCCGTCGCTCACGTCCGTGGCGGAGGCGAACGCGGGAAGGAGTGGCATCAGGCGGGCAAGCTGCTGAACAAGCAGAGGACCGTCGACGACTTCATCGCCTGCGCCAAATGGCTGATCGACCAGGGATACACCAAGCGTGAATGCCTGGCGGGCCAGGGTGGGAGCGCCGGTGGCATCCCCACGGGGAACGCGCTGGCGCAGCGGCCGGACCTGTGGACGGTCATGGTAATGAATGTTCCCATGACGCACGCCTTCCGCTCCGAGTTCTTCGGCGGTGGCCCGCCCAACATCGCCGAGTTTGGTACCGTCACCACGGAGGAGGGCTTCCGTGCGCTGCAGATCATCGATTCCTATACAAAGGTACGCGACGGCACGCCCTACCCGGCCGTGCTGCTGACCACAGGGTTCAACGACTTTCGACTCGAACCGTGGCAAGCCGGCAAGATGGCAGCGCGCTTGCAGGCGGCTACCGCCTCCGACCGGCCGGTCGTGCTGCGCGTCGAGACGAAGAGTGGGCACGGCATCGGCTCGACCCGCGAGCAGCTCGACCATGAGCTGGCCGATATCCTGGCCTTTCTCCTCTCACAACTCGAGCGTTAGGCCGAATTGTTCTGCCGGCGACGGAGCGCGCGGCCTACGAAGAATCAATACCGCTGGCGAATGCGTCCCGTAGTCCTGTAGGGGCCAGACACCCAAGCGCTCACGACACCTAGAGGGTACCCGGTACCCGCTGTGCCCGCCCGGTCGCCTCCGCCTGCGGAAACGGTATGGTGGCGGGGCAGCGCAAGCGGGCACGGCGGAGCCGGCCCCTACCACACTATTGCGATTGGGCCGAGCGTCCTCTTCCGGGCGGCATCCGACGCCGGATCCCTCGGCGATGGTTCGCAAGATGGCGCCGGTGTGCGAGTCGAAGATGCTCTTGACCAGACGGCCGCTGCGGGTATCGAGAAAGCTGAGCGAATGGTTCCCCCTTGGCTGCTTCTACAACGCATCCTGACGTTAGTCTGTGACACGGCCTCATTGCGGCGCCGCGGCGACATCCTCCACCGGAATACCAGAGGCACACAGGGGGCATTCCGAGGGCACCCATAAATTGTTCGGGAGGTACGCAAGGCTCTCCAGAGCAATATGCTTGTCGGCATTCACATGCCCCTCTCAGGCGACCCTCTGAACGCGGTGGACGGCAGAAGCGGCTTTTAGCCGATCGTGGCGGCCCTCTGCGTCTCCCCAGCTGTTGCGGAGGATGGCTTCTTGCCGATGACGCCGCAGCAGCGCGCACACGCCGGGAGTGTGCCGCCGGCTCCCTTGAGCGTGGACCGAAGCTGGAGGAAGCGCGGGCCGTTCCAGATGTCGGGGAGCGTCTGCTCGGTCACATTGCCTACCGGAAAGTTGTAACACCGCCCATGGGCGGGGATGACCGTCCCATCGGTCTTGATCATCATCAACTTCCACGGGTCGGTGCAGTTTCGCCCGCCCACAAAGGTCAGGTGGTCGCGATAGTAGGTCTGGAGATGATCCACGTCGGGCACGTCGGGCGTGATGGACACACGCGGAAAGCGTCGCGCAGGGTCGGCGGAGCGATCCCGAACATACGCCTTGACGCGTTGCAATTCCTCCCACAGAGTAGCGACCGGCATCTCCTCCGGCTGGATGTCGCCAAGGTTTGAGCGGACGACGCTCAGGTCCCCGTCATACTGGGCATTGTGCACCTCCGCCATCCGGTCGCTGATGAAGTTGAGATGCGAGATCATGATCTCGGCCGGCTCGAGCGGTTCGACGGCCTGGATGAATTCGAGGATATGGTTGTAGTTCGCGTCGGTGATCGTAAACGAAAACCGGACTCTGGGACGATCGCGGCCCAGGCGACGCTTGGCTGCATTGAGACGCTCGAGACCCGAGGAGAGCTGCTCGAAGGTACGCGCTCTGCCCCGGACGCGATCGTGCACCTCGGGAGGACCATCGATGGAGATAACGAGATCGTCGAGACCGCTTTCCACCAGCTTCTCGGCGTGACGCGGCAACATCGTCCCGTTGCTGGTCATCTCGCAGTAGAAGCCCTGTGCGACGATAGTGCGGCAGAAGTCGAGGATCTTCGGATGGATCATCGGCTCGGTAAACGCCAGCCCGATCGCCGGGCGAGGGCGGAAGGCCTTTGCCTGCCCGAGGATGGTGTTGAGGAGGTCGAGGGTCATGTTGCGCGGATCGTCGCCGATCAGGTTGGCCCAGAACACCGTGCCATGATCGCCCAGCCCGACGTCGCACATCCGACACTTCAGATTGCAGAAGTTGTTGATGCAAAGCACGAGCCACTCCGGCGGAAGTCTGCACGTCCCATCGACCCGGCCATAATCATCCCCGAAGAGGCGGACGGACACACGCCGGTGGAGGTGGTCGAGCTTGTGGCCGAGCGTATGCATCGACGGTGTTCCTTCCCGTGCTGTAGCCACCAGGAGCCGGCCCACATTTTGGGGCTATTTGTACCTACAGTGCAAGGTTACACCAGCCCGGAAGATCGACTCGTGCATCATTCGAGCGCACGAGTTGACGATGGTGAAATCAGGCGTAGGGACCGTAGTTCCATCTCTGTCCGCCCTGGCCGCTCGCGGGAATAGGCGCTGGTGAATGACCCAGGCCGATGGGTGTGGAGACACAGTCAATTCAACTGGCATCTGCGAATAATTCGCCAGCCTGTGGGTATGCCCCGTGGGTATCCTGGCTTCCCACGTGCGGGTGCCCTCGCTCACGTTGTGTCTTGCCCATTCTCGAAAACGCGTCCTGGTTGCGCGCCGGCACGTTACACATGCCTCTGGCGCTGCGTTAACTGAATGGAAGGACACATGATGCTCCGGAGGCTCGCGCTTCTACTACTCCTACTCTTTGTGACTGTGCTGCCTACCCCCTCTTCAGCGGCACATCCGGCGTCCGGATATCGGGTCAGTACCGTCTCGCAGGGCATCAAGCTGACGCTGATCGTGCCCCACAAGACGTATCCACGCAACGCTCTGGCACGGGTCACGGTTACCGCCAGGAATGTCACGCGGCGGCCGGTCCGCATCACCTCATTGGACTGCGGCACCGGCAACCCCTACGTCGACTTGTCGGATGGACACGAGAACATCACCCAATTGCCGACCTTCACGAGGTTCTTAGCTCCTCCGTGTCCTGTCCCAGCCCCAACGTCATTTCGCTCGCTGGGTGCGGGGCATTCTCTCCAGTGGCGCCCCTACGTCATCATGACAGGCCGCGTCATCGAGGCGACAATCACCCTCGGAAAGCCTCCCGGGTCACGGCAAGTGTCCACGCCTGCGATCGTGTTGCGTTTGACCGACGGAAAGACACTGGAGGTTCGGCTACACAGGAGCGGAGGTTGGGTCTTCGCAGACATTCAGCCGGTCGGTCCCATTCAGGGTCCTCTCCGATACATCGAGTCCGTCCGCTGTCCGGTCAATGACGGCTACCAAGTTGTCACGGAGTACACCTGGCGGGTCGCAGACGGAGAGCGGGTCACGCCTGGCTGCGGTCCCGTCTCCGAATGGCATGTCATCGCCGGCTGGCTCGATCAGCCGGTGGCCACGATCGATTATGTGAAGCGCTGAGCGAGGGAAGATGAAAGCCAGACTGGGCACCGCTCTAACTGTTGCCACCCTTCTGCTTGCGGATCTGGGTTCGCACCGCGCACAAATTGCACATGGTCAGCCCGCACTCGGAGGAGTCTCTGAGCCTGTAGGACAGCCTGTCCTGGCCCCGAAGCGGGCGACAGCACGTCTGGAGCCTGGATATCGGGCGACAACTCTCTCGCATCGCGTGAAGCTGACGCTGATCGTGCCCAAACGGACCTATCCACGAAACGCGCTCGTTCGAGTGACGATCCGAATGAAGAACGCATCCCATCGTGCGGTCATGCTTCAGGGAGCGTGCGGTTACACGGGCGGTGTGCAGGTCATCAATAACTCCGGTCAGGCGGTGTATTCCCCTCCAAACCTCATCCTGCTTCCAGGAGCTCCACCGATAACGGGTTGCGCTCCCTATACGCTCCCCTTCGATCCCGGCCAGCAGGTTACCGAGCGGCCATACCTGGTTCTGGCCGGTACCCGCATTCAGGCCTGGGACATCGTGAATGGCAAGACCCTATGGGTAGCAATGAGAGTAAGACTCACCACGGCGACACCGCCGACCGTCACCTTGCACCAATCCCCAACCGTCTCGGCGACAATCCATCCAATCGGACCCGTGTCCGGACATCTTTACTTCATTGCTTGGACAGGGTGCGACTCCACGCCTCTTGCCTCGGGTTCATCGTTTCTCAGCTTCGCGTGGCGGCCCTCCGCGGGAGCCACCCTGTTTCCACAGTGCTCGGACCCGACAGAATGGCATGCGCTGGCCGGCTGGCTCGATCAGCCGATGGCCCACATCGACTATGTGAAGCGCTGAAGCACGCATGGAGCTGCCCGCTCTCACGGTCGGCCTACATCAGATAGGTGAGCCGCCGACGGAGCGGACGGACGGTCTACATCAAATAGGTAGGAGCCGCCCATCGAGCGGGCGGCAAATATCGGGGTGAGGATCCAGGCTGGATGGGTCCGTGATACGCACCGCGATCATCGGATGGACACCAGCGGCGTATGGCCGGAGAAACCTGGCGAGAGCGTGAGCATCATCACGCTGTTCGAAAGGCGTCAGCTTCGCGTGACATCCATCACTGTCGTGACCTGGCATGACAATGCCTGGGGGACGGACAGGGCCACAATCAGCCTGTGTTACGAGGTTGTGCCGGTGGACGAACCACCTACCAGAGAAAATGCAAAGGAGACTCGGGCGCAGATAAGTCCGCACGCGTGGTCGCTCTCGGGAAGGGACGATCTAGGAAACGAGTACGAGGACGGAAGCGGGGCATGATGATCGGTGCCACTCCTCAGCGACTCCACCTCATGCAGCTCGGTAGCGGGGATGTGCCAACAGCTGCCCAGCCACTGGAAATGCCACTGGGTTGCTACCTCATTCAGACCGGCGACGGGAAGAACATTCTGATTGATCGATGGAAACCCTGAGCTTCTGCCCGGCCTGACGCTGCTCGAGACCGGCGGGCACACGCCTGGACATCAGTCGGTGCTGGTTCGTCTGCCGCAGACCGGCCCGGTGCTGCTGGCTATCGACGCGGTCGTCATGCAACACCTATTCACTCCCGATCGTCAGGCCTGGCCGAATGACAACAATGAGGAGCAATTGTGCGCCAGCACGCGAAGGCTCCTCGATCTGGTCGCGCGCGAGCATCTGAAGCTGGTCATCTTCGGCCATGACGGTCAGACGTGGCAAACGCTCAAGAAAGCGCCGGCATATTACGAGTAATACTCCGGATGCGCATAACTGGTCTTCACAGATTGAACCCAATCAGAGACAAGGTGAAAGAATATCCGGCGGGATCCTCGCGTCGCGTTGTCGATGGAGACCGGAGGGAAGAACGAAATCGGTCTGGATAACTACCTGGTGGTGTCAGGGCGTGCCGGGATCGCCGAAGGTGGTGCTCCCGAATTGCTGCAACGGCTTGCCTAATGTGTGATAGATCATTGACGGGGCGGCCGTAGTGGGGGAGAATAGCAGTACATCATGGGGAGTGCGCCGCAGAGTTTTGGGAAGAGGTGGACCGGGCGGCCGGTGGGACGTAGAGTAGGGAACTTCCCCACCACGAAAGGCACGGACTATGACGACCCACCCGACCGATCCCATCCATCAGGCCCAGCGTGACCTGGCTGCCTGGCACTCGACCCACCCGGATGCCACCCTGGCTGAGATCGAAGCCGCCGTCGAGAAGCAGCTCGATGGGGTGCGCGCCCAGCTGATCGAAGAGCACACCGAGGCCAGGGCTGGCGAGGAGCAGCCGATCTGCCGGAAGTGCGGGGCAACGATGGTGCCGCGGACCAGGACCAAGCGGACGCTCGTGCTGCGAGGAGATGAACCGCTGGAGCTGGACCGCAGCTACGTGGTCTGCCCCTCCTGCGGGGAGGGTCTTTTCCCCCCTGGATGAGCGGTTGGCGCTCCTGGCCACCCCGTACTCGCCGTTCTTGGTCGAGGCGATGGTCCGCCTCGGTGCCCGCCTCCCCTTTGCGCAGGTGGCGGAGGAGATGGCCTTCCTGTTTGGGGTGGCGGTCTCAGCCGATACCGTGCGTCGCCTGACCGAGCAGGCAGGGGCGCTGCAGGTCGCCCTCGAGCAGCGGGAGTTGGAGCGATTGGAGCACGACGCACCTCCTGAGCCGGAGGGACCAGCCATGCAACAGGTGAGTGCGGATGGGGCGATGGTGCCCCTGGTGGGTGGACACTGGACGGAAGTGCGGACCATTGCCATCGGGACCGTCGAGGAGCAGGAGGCTGAGGCGCACGCCACCGAGCTGTCCTACTTCAGCCGTCGCTGCTCGGCCGATCAGTTCATTCGTCAGGCGACGCTGCCAACGTATGAGCGGGGCACCCGAGGCGCCGGGACGGTGGTCGCCGTGATGGACGGGGCAAGCTGGCTGCAGGAGGTGATCGACGAGCAGTGCCCGGATGCCGTGCGGATCTTGGACTTCCCGCATGCAGTCGGGTACCTGAGCAAGGCAGCCCAGGCAGCCTTTGGCCCAGGCAGCCGGGAGGCAACGGTGTGGGTGGACGAATGGGCACCCAAGCTGAAGCGGGAGGAGCCGGAGGAGGTCCTGGCAGCGATCCGCGCCCTGCCCACACCGACTCCCGACGCGGCGACCGCCAAGCGGACGGCGGTGCGCTACCTCTCCGCGCGGCTGGACCAGATCCGGTATGCCGCCTTCCAGGAACAGGGCTATCCGATTGGCAGCGGGATCGTGGAGAGTGCCGGCAAGCTGGTGGTGGAGGCACGGCTGAAGGGGAGTGGCATGCATTGGGCGCCCCTGAATATCAACCCGCTGGTGGCCCTCCGCGGCAGACTCTGCAGTGGGCAGTGGGAGCGGATCTGGCCAGCGATCTGGCAGGCGTGGCGGGCCCAGGTCGTCCAACGGCGGGAGGAGCGCCGGAGCATCCGACAAGCCCAGCAGGCAGCGGAACGAGCACTCCGACCTTCACCCTCGCGTCCGCCCCCGCCGAAACGGGAGCACCCGAAGACGATCATCGACGGCCGACCGACCGAGGCGCACCCCTGGAAGCAGCGACAGACTGGGACTGCTGCTTGACCTCCCTCTCCAAAAACGTGCGGCGCACTCCATCATGGGCTGCCAGTTGACAATAACTAACCATGGGCTTATGATGGATGCCGACAGTAGCTCGCTCACGTGACTCCAGGAGTCACCAAGAGAAAGCCTCCCCACCATGGCTCCAAGGACTACGCCCACCTTACCGCTTGACCTGTACGTCGAAGAGCGCCGCCGTGGCCTGGAGCGGCGAAGCGGGCTGGAGCGGCGAGAGATGCAACTGGGCGAAGTTCGGGAGATGGTGCCGGCACGTAAGCCTGCTGCTTGCGTCGTATGTGGACACGCCACTCCGCCTCATAGCTCCTTTGCCGTGCCGGCGGCGATCGGAGAGATGACGGTGCACGCGCGCTGTGCTCCCATCCTGGCGCGAGATATTCTCACCGGCTTTCTCCAGTATCAGTTGCGCCCAGAGGTTGCGTCTCCTCACTCATTGTCTGCCCGCGAGGTCCAGGTGCTCGAAGGGATTGTACGAGGTGAACGAGACAGGGAGATGGCCGCCCGGCTCGGCATCGCTGAGAAAACGGTCAAGAAGCACACCGCGATGGTCAGAAAAAAGCTCGGGGTTCGTAGCCGGACGGAGGCGGCCATGCAAGCCGTGGCACTGGGAATCGTGGTGCCGTCTGTGCATGCATCGTAGATCCCCAGTCGATCTAGGAAATCCCGGCCCGCACGTTGACCCCGGTCCCCGCCCCTACCTCCGGTAGCCTCACTATCAAGGTCCGCCGGCCATCGTCGTACTCAGGAACTATCTGTTGGCCGTTGACATGGACGGATTCGGGTGGGGCGGGCACCTCCCGGATCTCCAGGTGTACCTCTTTGCGCTCCGGGACGAACGATCCCTTCCGCTCGTCCAGGCGCACGATGATTTGATCCACCGATGTCTCGCAGGTAATGCGTCGCCGGCTGTAGAAGCCCTGCTGGTAGTCGTAGCCGTCTCCGGCGTCCTCATAGAGGGTGAGCTCACCCTGGCCCGCCGCAGGGAAGATGAGGAGGGTCAGGGGATCGGCCGGACGCTCGCCCACGTGACTCATCTCCGGCCAGAGCGGAATCGGTGTGTTGGCTCGGACGTAGATGGGAGGCTCGCCCAGCGGCGCCTCGGCCAGGATGTGGGATGGACCCTCGATCTGCTTGCCGCTCCACAGATGGAACCAGGTTCCCTCCGGCACATACACGTGCCGGTACTCGTCGCCATGGCGGGTGATTGGAGCGATGAGGAGCGCGCTTCCCAGTAGAAACTCGTCTTCGACGGCGTAGGTGGTTTCATCGTCGGGATTCTCGAAGAACAGCGGGCGAAGGATAGGTGCGCCCGTGCGATGACACTCTTCGAACACCGTGTAAAGGTAGGGAATGAGCCGCTGCCGAAGCTGCATCATCTTCTTCATGATTGATTCGTACGGCTCACCAAAGGCCCAGGGCTCCTGCCGGCGAGTGTCGAGCGCGGAATGGTTGCGGCAGAACGGCTGAAATACGCCGAGCTCCATCCATCGCGTCAGCAGTTCCGGGTTGGTGTCGCCGAAAAAACCGCCGATGTCCGCGCCCACCCAGGCCAGCCCCGAGAGACCCAGGTTCTGCAGCTGCGGCACGCTCATCCAGAGGTGCTCCCACCACGAGTTATTGTCTCCCGTCCAGAGCAGCGCGTGACGCTGCAGGCCGGCGAATCCCGACCTCGAAATGACGAACGGCCGCCGATCGGGACACAGCGCCTGGAGCGCCTCGCGCGTGGCCCGAGCCATCAAAGATCCATACAGGTTGTGAATCTGCGCGTGGAGCTTTGGATCGCCGTCGCCGAGGTGCACCACGTCGTCCGGCATCGTCGAGTGAAAGGGAACGAAGAGCGACGGCTCATTCATATCGCACCAGATGCCGGCTACGCCGTCGTCCAGCGGCGCCTGGTGCCGACTCCCCCACCAGGCGCGCGTGGCCGAGCTGGTAAAGTCGGGAAAAGCGCACAGACCGGGCCAGACCACATTGTGGTACTCGCCGCCATCCGCGGTCTTACAGAAGAAATCCTGCTCGCGTCCCTCGAGGTACACCTGGTATCGGTCGTCCACCTTGACGCCGGGATCGATGATCGTCACCACGTGGAAGCCCTGCTCCTGCAGCTCGGCGATTAGCTGCGGCGGGTCGGGGAAGCGCTCGCGATCCCAGGTGAAGACCCGGTAGCCATCCATGTAGTGAATATCAAGGTAGAGAACGTCGCAGGGAATCCGGCGCCGGCGGAATTCGTGCGCCACAGACCGCAGCTCGTCGGCATCCATGTAGCTGTAGCGGCTCTGGTGATAGCCCAGCGCCCAGAGCGGAGCCATTGGGGTTCGACCGGTGAGCTCGGTGTAGCGATCGAGTACGGATCGGATCGACGGCCCGCAGAAGACATAGTAGATCAAGTCTCCGCCGGCAGCGCCGAACCAGGAGCAGTCCACATCCTCGTGCGCCAGGTCGAACTCCACGTGGTAGGTGTTGGCCAGGAACAGACCCCAGGCCTTGCCGTCTTGCATCGCCACTATGAATGGGATGGAAGTGTAGAGGTTGTTGTGGCCCGGATTGTGGCCACCTGGCGGGTCAATATTCCAGAAGATCTGGTGGCTCGCCGTCTTCTCCAGACCCCCCGTCCGTTCGCCGCATCCGAAATAGCGCTCTCCGGCTGGGTGCCGCTTGTAGAGGCGGACGGCGGGACCCAGCGCCTCTTCCCTTCCGCCCACTTTGGGCCTTGCGAAGAAGCCCATCCCGCGCTCCGGATCATCCTCGGCGAAGACACGGCCGGACGCATCCTCGAAGCGTATACGTAACGGATCGAGGCTGATACGCACCCTCGCCGCACCGGTGCAGAGTGAGAGCTCACCGTTTGCGCTGGAAGATTGGACCTGAGTAAGCTCCCACTCCATCTTGGCTATCGCTTCCGACGTATAATCCAGCGGACGGCCGTTCAGGAACAGCCCAACGCGGAAGAGATCGGGCGCCAGCGCGGCTACTTCGACCGTGGCAGTGCCTGCTTGCAGGCGAACGCCCGTGTCACATTGCTCCGACCGCTCTGCCCTGCCGATTGGTCGGTAGCCCTCTCTCTCCGTCGAAGCCACACGTAATCTCCTACCCTCTCTTCCAATCGTATGCTGTGTGCCTGCATTCACCCTCACCCCCTCGATCACGCTGCGGACGGCGGCTGACGAGTAATACGCAAGCACCACCGAGACCGGCTCCTGGGTGGTCGACGATTCGCGGATCGACGGTTGGCGGAGCCGCGGCAGCACGTCGCGTCCGTAGCTCTCGAGGCAGGCTCGCTGATCCGGACCGGCGCAGTGATAGAAGAGATGAGTGAACCCGAGATCGATTAGACCTCCGCCGGCTGGCCGCCCACCGTGAACAGCCCATGCGTCCGGAGGGGCAGGTCCGCACCTTCGAGAGACAGAGGCCGTAGCTCGGTACTCTGCCACCGATGAACGCAGGCCGGTCTGACCCGTTCAGGGTCAGACTCGGCCGGGTTGGGCAGAGCTGGTCGTTCTCGCTCCAGCAGCTGGGGATGCACCACCCCAGCCCCCGAACCAGGCTGGAAGGGAGACGTCTGGGCGCTCCTCGGCCGGTTCTCAGCGGGCACCCAGGGGGTCACCCAAGCCTGCGGCGGGGTCACCCAAGCCTGCGGCGGGGTCACCCAAGCCTGCGGCGGGGTCACCCAAGCCTGCGGCGGGGTACCCGGGACTCAGACCCAGAGGGTACCCCACCCGCGGAAGCCCTGAACGGGCTGCTGCGGCCTGCCCTGATCGGGTACGGAGACCCGAGCTACACCCTTTAACGGAGTCCCGAGCTACGGTTGCGGCGGACTTGCTAGAGCTGTTGCCACAGGAAGGAGAGGCCGGTCGCTGTAACCAAGAGCGCGGTGCCCCAGCCGGCTACCGTCAGAAGCCCTCCCAATCGGTGGTCGCCCATGACATGACGGTTACGCGCAATGATCAGCAGGAATGCCAGGCTAATAGGTGTGGCCAATCCTGCCACGATACCGGAGATAAACAGGAGCTGGATGGCAGAGATGCCGGCAAATGACACGACAATGGCCACCAGCAGCGCACCTCCAACGGCGGCATAGAACCGCCACGCCCTCCGGATATTGCTCGAGCGGCCCTGCCGCCAGCCGAATTCCTGCGCCAGCATGTAGGCGCTGGTTGATGCCAGCACGGGGACTGCCAGGATGGCGGAGGCCAGTAGACCGATGGCGAAGAGGTAGCCGGCGACAGGCCCGGCCACCGGCTGAAGCGCCTGAGCCGCTTGCTGAGCTGTCTCGACGTGCTTGTGATGGATGCCGAGCGTCGCGCCCGTGCTGACCAGAATGAACCAGAAGATCGAGACGGCGAAGAACATCCCGAATCCCGCATCCGCTTGTTTCAGCCCCAGCTGCTCGATCGGCGGCCTCTCCTCGGCTACCTCGATGGTTTCCCACACATAGACGTAACTGGTGAGCGTCGTTCCCAGGAGCGCCAGTGCGCTCGGAGCGCCGCTCTGGATCGCCTCGCTGGGTCGATGGTTGTCGACTCGGTACCGCCATGTTCCGTGCTCTCTCCTTGGGGCCTCGACGGAGCAATGGTTAGCTCACTGCGTGGAGAAGTGCACATTATGTGCCACCGAGTATCGAGCACGTATGCTAGATGTTGCGGTGTAGCCGGAGATTCAGCGCCCACTGTAGAACTTGACGGGAGGTACATGGATCGTGACCGAGGTAGTGATGCTGGAGCCGCTGGCAGAGGACTGGGAGCGGGCGATGGGGGTGGTTGCTCATCCGGACGATCTCGAATACGGTGCGGCGAGCGCTATAGCTCGCTGGACATCCCAGGGCAAGGAGGTCGTATACGTGCTCGCAACGCAAGGAGAGGCCGGCATCGACGGCATGGCTCCCGAAGAGGCGGGTCCGCTGCGAGCCGAGGAGGAGCGGCGGAGCGCTCGAGCAGTGGGCGTGCATACCGTTGAGTTCCTGGACCATCCTGATGGAATGATCGAGTACGGGCTGCCACTCCGTCGCGACATTGCTCGGTCCATCCGGCGACACCGGCCAAACGTAATCGTCTCACTCAACCCGCACCCGACCTGGGGGGGGCGAGCGCTCAATATGGCGGATCATCGTGCCGTCGGAACGGCCATCCTGGACGCCGTCCGCGATGCCGCCAACCGCTGGGTCTTCCGTGAGCTACTCGACGAGGGCCTCGAGCCCTGGAATGGAGTACGGATGGTGTGCTTCAGCGGCACCCCTGAGCCGACCCATGCGGTGGATGTGACGGGCTTCATCGATCGAGGAATCGCATCACTTCAGGAACATCAGGCTTACCTGGCGGGACTGGGCGGCGAGTTCGATCCTGTCACGTTCCTGCGCAATCACGCTGCTGAGGTTGGGAAGCGCCTTGGCTGCGAGCTGGCAACAAGTTTCGAGGTGTTCTTCTTCTAGCCTGAATTCTTCCCGCGCCCGGCTGGCCACCCAACAGAAGCTGATTGCATGACACCCAGAGGGTACCCGGGCGGCAGCCAGCGGGCGCGAGCCGCCGACGGAGCAGCCGGCCTACGAAGAATTCGGTCTCACAAGCAGTTTACAACTGTTTACACTCCTACCTCCCACATTTACGCCGCGTTTATGTGAGCTCGACTACGTTCTGAGTGTATGCCTAGTCGAATCAATCATCGACCCATGCCAAGCGTAGGCGACCCGCTCGAAGCCGTCGACGCCGGTGAGGGGGTGAAAAGACTCCACCCGGGACACCGACGAGCTAAAGCTCTGTGCTACGGGGTCCCGTGAAGAACGCAGGCTAGGAAGGTTGCGAGCGTGGAACCGGCACTAGTTCACGCCGTGGAGCGAAACCTTGCGGTACGCGGGTATGTGACACGGTCGGCGGCAACGGTCGAAGAAGCGATCTCAGCGGTTGGAAAGGAATGCCCATCACTGTTGCTCCTGGACAT
>Ga0207416_1003219_pt1 | contig 16081 bp, 15 predicted proteins | sample PaiPotPPM11metaG_FD_184107 | JGI IMG/M metagenome (GOLD analysis project Ga0207416, IMG submission 184107) | Iron sulfur acid spring bacterial and archeal communities from Banff, Canada, to study Microbial Dark Matter (Phase II) - Paint Pots PPM... ...
ATATGCGCAGTTATAGAGAACAGCGAGGTGATAATCGCAGTAGTAGATATGGTAGAGACAATCGTGGTAGTAGATATGGTAGAGAACGGGCTAGAAGTTATTCCTAGCCGAAGAAATAAAATCAGTTATTTATCTCTTGGTGAAAATCTCGCGATGTGATAATCCTGGAGTACTACTAGCAATGCTGTTAATCTGGTTAGCTAAAGAAGATAATGTTGTAAGGGATGAAGAACAGATCCTGACATGGTTGTGTTGATATTATTAGTAGAGGTCAATATTGCTGTTGTTACTAATAAGATAGTTGTCATAAAAGACGAATATAACATTCCTAATATGTGGTGGGTGATGTTCGTAGGGTTAGGAGTTACTTCGTATATGTAATGGGGTTGAAGTAAATGACGCTGATAGATTTTAGACGATTATTTGGAATTTTATTTACTACGTTTATCCTGATCTTGGTATTTATTTTTCTAATAGTTGTTATAGCTGAGAAGTTAAGTATAATCACAGCCTCAATTCTGATCATAATACCATTAATTATTAGGTATGTATTTTACACTATAACTAAAATTTAGAAGCATGCAAGAGCCCTATTCTACCTCATTTAACCCCTTCAAAGTGACGAACTACCACCCACGCAGCCTCAGTGCCCTCCGGAAAATCTACCATGATAGAGCCAAACATGCATACATTATGACAAACTTCCGCAGATTCGGATGCTGCGAAGGTAATTTCTTGTCTGTAAGAGTCTGAGACTTTAGCGGAAAGTCCCTTAATAGCCCGCTAATTATATTAGTTATAGTAGAGTAGAATAGGCAAGGCAGATTTGAGTTTAACCAGGATTGCTCGCTCACCTTATACGCTTGTAGTTTGTGAAAAGCCTAATGCTGCAAGAAGAATAGCGCAAGCTCTAGGAATCTTGAGTTTCAAAGAAATATCTGCTTTAGAGATCGTAGGAAGAAGAGGACTGCCACCTGTATTTTCTGTTGTAGACCGTAATAATCAACCCTTTGTGGTATGCTCAGCACTGGGTCACTTGTACGGTTTGGTGGATGTTAACAGGAACCGAAGTACGTATCCTGTGTTTGACGTTAAATGGATGCCAGTTTTAAAAAAGAGAAATCGAAAAGGCCAAAAGATAGCCACAAGATCTGTACAGATCATAAAGTCGATATTCTTGCTTTCCCAAAAAGCTACAAGCTTTATTCATGCTTGTGATTATGATCAAGAAGGTGAAGTAATTGGTTATAATGTTCTCGAATACGCGTGTAAGAACAAATATGAAAGTTCACTAAGAGCTAAATTTTCAACTCTCACAGATGAGGAAATAAGAAATTCATTTGATAATCTGTTAAAACCAAGCAAAGGATTAGCTGAAGCTGGAAGATCTCGTCATATGATAGATTTTATTTATGGAGTTAACCTTTCCAGAGCCCTTACACAATCTTTTAAGGTCAGTAACGATCGCAAAAGATATTGTAACCTGTCAATAGGTAGGGTTCAGGGCCCGACTCTTGCTTTCGTGGTGGACCGAGAGATGGAGATCACACGACATGTCCCGGAACAGTACTGGAATATATCTGGAGAATTTGAAAAAAATGGACATATAATTAAGGTGCATTATTACCAGCAAAAAATAAGCACACTATCTGAAGCCACTTCAATAGTCAATGCCTGCACAAACGAAGACGGTAAGATTACCGGAATAGAAAATCAAAAGGTCACGTTCAAAGCTCCAACCCCTTTCAACCTCGGTGATCTGCAGAAGGAAGCATATAGGGTATTCAAATTTTCACCCAGCTATACACTAACAATTGCAGAGAAACTATACATCGGCGCACTGATTTCTTATCCCAGGACATCTAGCCAAAAGCTCCCTACGTCAATAAACTACAAGAAAATTATCTCAGGTCTTTCCAAAATTCTTTTTCTTGTTGGCAGCAGCAATAACGAAAGTACTGGCAGAAGTGGTATCTATATTACCCTCGCTAAGAGCCTGCTTGCAAGAGATAATCTTTCTCCAAATGAAGGAAGCAAAACGGATCCCGCCCATCCAGCAATTTACCCAACAGGTCAGAAGCCAAAAGGTAAACTTAATGCTGTTGAAGTCAAATTGTTCGATCTCATAATCAGAAGGTTTTTGGCAACTTTTGGCGATCCAGTGATAAGTGGGCACACAACAGTCACGATCCTTGTTAAGGATAACTACGTTTTCAGAGCTGAAGGAAAGAAAATGCTCTACGAGGGATGGATGTATTTTTACAAACCATATCATAATCGATCTGACATTGAAACTGATCTGCCAGAGATACATGAAGGTGACATACTAAGAAATGTGGTTGTAAGAATGGATGAGAGGTTTACCCAACCTCCTCCCAGATTCAATCAAGCCAGCTTACTGGAAGAAATGGAAAAAGAAAAGATTGGCACTAAAGCAACAAGATCGGAGGTTATCAACACTCTCTTTAAGAGAAATTATATTAGTAGTACTAGTACTCACCAAAGAAAAAATAATGGAATAGGAGGAATTGAGGCTACGGGGGTTGGATTTGCAATAATACAATCAATGCGTAAATACATACCAAGTATAGTATCTACGGAGCTTACTAGATCTATGGAAGAACAACTAGAACATATTGAGTCAGGCAAAGCCAAGAGTTCGCTTGTAATAGGGTATGCGATAAATAAAATAAAAGAAGCAGTAGTACCTTTCAAGGAAAAGGAGACTGAGATAGGCCGTCAAATAACTGATGCAATAATAAGTACTCAGAATAAGCATCAGCAGAGGGTGCTAGGGAATTGTCCCATGTGTAGTAAGGGAGTCCTAAAAATCATAAGATCGAGTGTAACAAAAAAAAGATTCGCAGGATGTTCTAATTATTCTTCTGGTGGATGTAAGGCAATCGCTCCACTACCACAGAAAGGATCAATAGAAACTATGGACAAGACCTGTGATCTATGCCGATGGCCAGTAGTCAAGACCGTCTTTGCAGGTCAGGCAAAACATCACTGGGAATTCTGTATTAATAGGCAATGTCCGTCAAAAAAGGGGATAGCGATAAACCCCCCTAAATAGAAATTTGTTTTTAGAGACCGGATCGACAACGATCTTCAGGCAAGGTGACTCCGTAACAGCAGAGTTATTCGCACTTGAGTTAGATGCATGGTGGACAAACATACATGCAAAGCCAATTACCACCAACCAAAACCTGAACACCAAACCAATCGGTGTTCTTGCGTAACAGATAGAAAAACAAGGTTCGCATTGTATCAGAATCGTTCTAGAATAATGAAGTAGGTATTAAGATGTAATAAAGGGGCTTTTGCACTCGATCAGGAAGACTAAAACAAATACTGCTAGCCCAGATGACAATCACACAGTAGCCGAAAAAACAGCTCGGTCCCTTATACGGCTGTATAAGTTCTCATGGCGGAGGAACAAGTTTGAATGTAGGTGATTAAAAGGTGTATCTATCCAGGATATTTGTTGAAAAGAATAATAGGTCATGGAAGGTATTACTATTGCAAGAGTTGACCTCTCCTTATGCATGTTTGCCAACCACTACGTGCTCTTACAACTTAGAATTAACTGTATTCGACGCCTTATGCTTGAGCCTTCATTTGCGTTTACGTAGCTCCTTGTTGAGGTCCAGAATTGAGAAACCTAAGTTTGTCTATCTTCTCTAGAGCTTTTTGTTCTCCTTGTGTGATTAGCTCCTTTACGGCTGTTGGTGAAAAGTTTGCATTCTTTAGAATTGTTGGTGATTCTACTTCGCTCCTAATTATTCGTGTTACAGAAAGTATCTGTGCGCCATACTTTTGTATAAGTTTATCATATTCTGACTTTACCTTTGAGATTTCATGAGGCTTCAATCCTGATTGTTGTTCACATTTTTCAAAAACACCATAAAGTCGTTCTATAAGTCTTATTTGTCTTGTAATGAGCCTTGACATTTTTATATTGCCTATCACAGAACAGAATATCCGCGCGTTTGCTTGTTTGGCAATCCTGGCCGTATTTGCGGGGGGACTAGTCGCTTCAAGTTGGTACAAGAGTAGAAGACCAGATAAGGCCTCCTCTTTGACATCTTGTTCTACTACCTTTCTGACATGCTTTCTATATTCTGGTCTATGATTAAATTAAATTGAGAATAATGTTCCTACGTTATATCATGTAATACAGTTACATAACCAATTTTAAGTGCAATGTCTAATTGATATAACATGACAGCCTATGCTCAGTTGGAAAGAGAGAAAGGGTGAATTTACAATGTGATAAAAACATCTAAGAATCACACTAATATGACATCTCAAATTGATGCAACTAGCACAAGCAAGAAAGAACGATTTTGGAAAAGAATTTTGATCATAGATGATGATGCCGATATCACTACGACCTTCAAATTGGGCATAGAAGATGCTAATGGCGATACTAACAACAACAGAAGAATTGAGGTGCATACATATAACGATCCTACGGCAGCATTATCAGAATTTCAGCCAAATTTCTTTGATCTTTTATTAGTTGACATTAATATGCCACACATGAATGGATTTCAAATATGCGAAAAGGTACTAGAATTAGATATCAATGTAAGGGTTTGTTTCATGTCTTCAGGAGAGATAAATCGTGAAGCATTAAGAGAGATATATCCAGTAAGCCTGGGATGTTTTATCAAAAAACCGGTTAATATGGATTATTTGATTGAAAGAATCAAAGCAGAATTGGACTAGTATTCCTTGACACTTTATCCCAAACGACAATTACGATCGGAGGTACAAGAACGATATGACAATCAAAACTGATCAACAACAGAATAAATGTGCATTATGCGGAAAACTCATCAAAGAGCAACAAGGAGATAAATCAGCCATACATACTGAAGTAATCGACGGAACTTCTTACATTTTTGACAAAAATGAATGCGTGCTGATGTTTAAAAGATTACGAAGTGTATATGGAGCCGAGTTTGAGAATTCTTTAGTACCACATGAGCAGTTTGTTTCTGATCCTTTCTGGAATAGAGCAATCCCAACGGTACAGGAAATAAAAGACATCGAAATTGAGAAAAAAGCAGCAGGAGAAGAAGAAAGAGTATTAGCCAAACAAAATACAATCAAGCTTATCGAAGACCCTGACGAGATACAGCGGACTGCCGTTGATATTGGAACAGCAGCTAAAGATGAAGTCCTGATAATATTTTCAACACCCAACGCATTCCATCGACAAGAAAGATTAGGAGGAATTCAAGCATTAAAGGAAGCTGTAGAAAAACGTAGTATAAACGCTAGAATACTAACTCCTAAGGACGAATCAATTGAAAATACAGTACGTACACTAATGCAACAAGGAAAACATCCAAAAATTGAGATGCGTTATATCGAACCAAGCTTACAAAGTCAGGTAACAACCTTGATAGTAGATAGAAAATCTTCTCTCGTTGTCGAATTAAAGGACGATACAAAGGAGTCAATTTATGAGGCAATCGGATTGGGTATCTATTCAAATAGGAAAGCAACTGTACTGTCTTATGTTTCTATTTTCGAAAGTTTGTGGAAGCAGACAGAGTTGCATGAACAGTTAGAGACATTATATGAACAACTAAAGATTCATGACCAAATGCAAAAAGAATTCATTAATGTTGCGGCCCACGAATTGCGTACTCCTATCCAACCGATAATCGGTTTAGCTGAAATTCTTCGGTCTAAAAAAGATATGATAACAACAAGTAGGGATGTTTACGATGAATATCTATCAATCATAATTAGGAATGCAAGAAGGCTGAAAGAACTTACCGATAATATTTTAGACGTAGCACGAATTGAAAGCCAATCAATGAAATTGAATAAACAAAAAGCTGACATTGCTAGTCTAATTCTTCAAGCAATACAAGAATTAATTGAGAACCAAACCAATATTATTAGTCATAATGTGAAATTAATGTACAACCCAAGTCGAAAGAACGATGATAGTAATACCCTACTATCAGTTGATAAAGCCAGAATTATCCAAGTTATTACTAATCTTATTAGCAATGCCATAGCCTTTACGAAGAAGGGAGTTATTTCCATTACCAAAGAAACGAGGATGGAAGAAGATGGTAGTTCAGTAATAGTCACATTAAAGGATACAGGTTCTGGCATAGATCCTCAAATCCTTCCCAGATTATTTACAAAATTTACTACTAGATCTGAGAAAGGCACCGGATTGGGATTGTATATTTGTAAGCGCATCATTGAAGCTCATGGAGGTAAGATATGGGGTGGAAATAATGATGATGAAGGAGCGACATTTGGTTTCAGCTTGCCTTGCTAATCCAAGATCAAGTGTTCCCAATGATATTTCCTTTCATAGACCAGGCTAGTTAAATTATAATAGATAATAACCAATAGTGTTTGATGCGTTATGCATCATCATAGGCCTATGCATACACAATACTAAATTAATAAGAGTATAGTTAGCAGCATGAAAAAACTTGGGCATTCTGTGTGTTTATGGCCAATATATTAAATTTGATGAGATGCAATTATGGTATAGTGAATAAAGAAGGCGGACTCCAGTCGCTCTTCCCAATACCCATCGATCAATGTTCCAGCTAGAGTAAGTAAACTATCTGCGGTAAAGAGCAGCCGATTTGTCTATTCTTCTTTCTGACTATAATTGGCTGCGTCTTTAACATCGAGCAACATATCATCCCCAGCCTTCAATTTCAAATCATCAACAACCTGGGAAGGAATTGTTATTAGTCACTTGAGCGCTAGTAGGCGATTTGATGTAATGACAAATATTAACGAGGTGTCACTTATGGCAAAGAAACTCCAGTAGCTTTTAATTGACTCATTACATATCTGACGTGCTCAGGCGATACCCTCTCTATAGTTTTGTCTTTTGTGTCGTATAACATTGCATTTATGAGTCCAGCTATCATGACCGCATCATAAAAAGCAGTTGATTGTGAGAGCAATTCGGCTACTTTCGATACGTCAGTGCCATCAGTTATCTTTCCACTTGTAATTAATCCTCCAAATTTTTGTACTGATTCATACACTCCGATGTTGTATGCTATAAATGCAATTTTCTCAGGCGGTAGAACATCATCAATGGATTCCATTATTATCTTAAATAGTCATTCCGAAGATAATAATTTAGTTATAGTTATACATGCAGAAAGTGTATATTTAACATTATCAGGACTGTAACATATATTTGAGCATATTCCACTACGAATGCTCGTTTTTTAGACGATTTTGATACAGTAATTCTGATATATTCTTGCCTCTGCCTAATAAATAATAATGTATTCGTCATGCGGCTAGCGAATGACGTTTAATAGAACATGAAGTATTTCTAGGATCTGCAATAGTAGAGCTTCTCTAATTTAACATACTCTTTTTCAATAAGAGAAGAGTATGTCAAAAATGTAACGTTGATGGCCATGGCCCCTACCTCCATACCTATTGGAAACAAGATAAGAAATTGAAGAAAAGATATGTAGGTAAAAGTTTGGGGAGGATTTGAAATTAAATTAATTTGAGTAATTGCTATAACTGAAGATTCATTCCGTCAGTGCTTACGAAACAATACTGATTACAATTTTCAACTTTTTTTGTACTCTCTGCTTAATTACGTGAATGGAATGATACTGTAGAACAAAGAAATAATTCTACCAGTTATTATAATACATGAATTATTTTTTATGGCTAACCATGATACCAATTATCATTTATTGTGACGATGACGGCTAATGGATGTCATGGATGCAGAACTAATTCCTGTTCCTGTTACACCACTATCACTATCACTATCACTATCACTATCACTTGTACTAGTACCACCGCCAATGTCACTTCCACGTAAGCTCTGAAATAGCAATTGTCTACTTTCTCTGAAGATGGCGGGTCGTGATTGTGTCTTGGATATATAGCTACAGAATTTGTCTATTTCTTTGTCAAGGTTAGAATTCTATTATTCCTCCTCCTTTGCTTAAAGCCATTGCTGAGGTAGCGAAGGTAATACTGGTTAAAAGAGATAATGTGATTGAGGAAACTATGAAAAACACTGATCTATTTGGAGACATTGTTGTTCTAAGAATCCGCGACTTGTGTATAGGATTTGAGAATGCAACCCTCAGGTTTCTAACTACAGAAGAATGATCTGATAATTCGAACCGTAGACAAGGATGTCATTATCTTATAGTAATCCGATCCATATTTTTTATAAGGATCTTAATGTACATATCCAATGACGATGAACTCGACCCATAGATCTCTAAGTGTTATTGCTATAATAGCAGCCTTAGCACTTATAATGGCAAGCACATTTGTTACCCCAGCCTTCGCATTAAAACGATACTTTAATTGTATGACTGAAATTGCCAACAAGGCTGGGGAACTCACATTACAAGATGTTAATAGCTGCTATGATAAGGAATTTCACAGTAGCCAAGGAAGTAGCGGGAGTAGTACATCTAGTGGGAAATAATTTAGATACCTAATTGGGAATTGGCTGGGAAATTGGCAAGGTTCGATACTTGATAACAATTCAACTATAACTAGTCATGACGGATCGAATAGACATAATATCATTTCCGTGTAGTGATGGTAGCGTTTATTCAGTAGATGTTCAAAAACAAGAGAATAGTGGTACTCTTCATATAAAGGTAGTAAAACACGGAAATATTCTCAAAGACGCGAAAACGAGTGCGGCATATGACCTAGTAGACGTACTTATATTCTTCAATAATATCTATCTAGGTTACCATTATTACCTGATACACTTATTGTTCTTCTATTTTTCTTGTCATTATTTTCGTGTCCTCTCGTATCTACATCTGTGGCTTTTCTTACCATCTTTAGAGTGCTGGCGTCATGAGTTTCTGAAAGATATATAGTATATAACAACGCTGTATCTTTTCGTTCAGTTTTTCTTAATGTTCTACCTATTCTTTGTACTATTTGGTTCATATTAGATGATGTTGCTAATATTATTGCCACTCTGACTTCCGGTACGTCATAGCCTATTTCTAATGTATGAACTGAGAGCAGCGGAAAGAATTCTTTTCCCCATTGTGCCAGTATTTTTTGTCTCTCTCTTGATTTCAGTTTGCTCTCAATTAGCATGGCTTCTATTCCTTTATTTTGTCGTAACATTTCCTTTAGTTTTTGTATGGATTCTATAGTTTCACTAAATACCATAATCCTCTCAGAAGAATGTTTTGTTGCTATAATATCTACCCCTGCTAATAGTTTATTTTTAGCACAATTAATCAGATTCTTTCTCTCCTTGACATTTGCAAACCATGCTCTTGCTAGTCCAGCTGTACGTCCTCCTGTTCTTAACAGAGAGGATATAGATTTAGGATCAGAAGTATTAAGATACATAGAGATATTTCTGATTTTGGCAGAACATTCGTCGTAGATCTTTTTTTCATTATATGTTAGATCAACTTTTATTGGAATAACAACAGGTCTTGCTAATCTTTTATCTTTCACAGCATCTTTTATCATATATCTTCTAACTGGTGGCAACAATGAGAGAATTGTATTGTATTTAGGATCTTGTTCATCTATTGTTGCGGTTAAGCCTAGTAATGGTTTTTTAGGATCTGCTGCTGTTACAAAATCAAATACCTTTCTTAAGGTTGTAGCAGTGTCACTTACCAGATGTACTTCATCAAATATGATCATGTTAGATTTATTAATAAGATCAAAATTGCTAATTATGCTCTGGTATGTGCTTATTGTTATTTCACGTACTTCTTTACGCTCTCCAAAATATGCTCCTATTCTCTCTTGAGGAATACCATAGCTTGTTAGTCTGTTAATATTTTGTTGTACTAGGACAATTCGCGGTACAAGAAAGAGGATATTGAATGAATTATTTTTTATATTAGAAATACTATTACCTTCGTTATGTAACAGTGCTTCACATGCTCTTTTTGCACATTCAAAAGCTATTTCTGTTTTACCGGTGCCAGTACTGTATATTATCGAACCTTTATATCCATTTGCTATCCATGCATCAACGGCCTCAGTCTGATCCTTTGTAAGTTTAAATGGAAATTTTAGTGAGGAAATTGCTGAGATTATTGGCGGTGGAGATGTTGGTGGAGATGCTCTCTTGCTCGGTTTTGAATTCAACATGCTGTAATATCCTATCACAATATAAACATGTCCGGTTGAAAAATATTATTTATTAAGACATTTCGCAACTTGAGACTTCTTTAGTTAGTCTTCAAGTTATTAGAGAACAAAAACACGAATAAAGAATGGAGTAGGCTAGAAAATGGTACAATTTGGATTTAAAATCCCTACATATCTTGATAGTTATTTGCGCTATGTTAGCCGCTGCATTAGCTGACAAAGCGTTAAATGGACCACTCACTTTCTCGCACAATCAGTTCTTACATCATGATTTTATTAAAACTAAATATCAATCAGGACCAATCTTCACCAATGTCTTTCCAAAGTTCTCGCCATTGAAGAGAGCTATGAATGCTTTTGGGGCATTCTCAAGGCCTTAAAAAACCGTTTCCTTCCATTTAATCATGCCTTCATTGACCCATTTGGTCATATCAGTATGAAACTGATTTAACATATCATAATGATCTCTGACAATGAATCCTTGAAGCTTGAGTCGTTTTGTAATTGCTAGGAATATATTCGCTGGACCAGGGGTAGAAGAAGTTGCATTATATCGAGAAATCATTCCGCAAAGTATAATTCTACCGAATGTTTTCAGATGATCAAGGGCTGCCTCCAAATGTTTTCCACCTACATTGTCAAAGTAAAGGTCTATTCCATCTGATTGGTATGCTTTTCCCAGTTCTGTAGATATGTCATCTTTGAATTCCTTATAGTTAAATGCATAGTCTATGTGTGCATCGTTAATAGGCCAACTGACCATCTCTTTCGAACCAGCGCTTCCAATTACATAGCATCCCTTGGCCCTTTGCAATTTGGCAAACGACAGAACCTACTGCGCCAGAAGCAACCGACACAAAAACAGTCTCACCTTCTTTGAGTTGGCCAATTTTTAGCAGGCCAATATATGCTGTGAGTTCCAGCATCCCAAATATTCCTAGGAAGAATTGAATAGGGCCCCAGAGTCGAGTCGATCTTAGTCGCGCCACTATTACCACTACCAGCTGATTTCCAATATTCCCGCCACCCATTCGTTCCCAGGACATAATCGCCGACGGCAAACTGATTGTTTTTTGACTCTACTACTTTACCAATACATGCTCCGTCAAGAGGTTTCCCCAATTCGCATGGAGGGACACAGCTTTTACGCTCTGTCATGCGGCCACGCATATACGGATCAACGGACATCCAGATGTTCCTTACGAGGAATTCACCGTCATTAGGGTCTGGAACCTGAACTTCTACAAGCTCGAAATTGTCATTTGTTGGCATGCCAATAGGACATTTTTTAAGACGAATTTCACGACTAAATATCAAGACTATTACATACAATAACATTCCTTTAAGAAAAAAGTTTACACATGAAAGGGGGGCTTAATCCCCGATATTACTTGGTTGTGAGCTTCCTGACAATGGTGCCGGTGAATTCTCCCACATTCTCCCTTCTGACCAAGCCCATGACAAAGTTGGATTTGTCTATGTAACAGACATACAAATTTCTATATCGGTACTCATTCATCTATATTTGAATCCTAGAAAAACCGAAAGTCTTCTTTGACTGTTATCAGTACTACATGTGTATTTGTCCTATCGACATATGGCAGCGCTAAATCTTTTTTTACAAAATTGCTAAGTTGAGTTCTATTCTTAAATTTTGCAATTACTATCATGTCTGTTAAGCCCGTTATATCATAAACAGCACAGACGTTTGGGAATTTGGCAATGTGTTTTTCAACTTCTGCTATCTTTCCTTTAACAGACGTAACCTCAATAATTGCAGTTAGATCGTAACCTAGTTTCTCATGATCTAATATAGCCGAATAAAATTTGATAACACTCTCTTTTTCTAGCTTTTTTACTCTAGCAAGCACTGTAGGAGGAGAGACGCCTATTTCATCAGCTATTCTTCTATACGAAAGTCTAGCATCTGAAAGCAGCTTTCCGAGTATTTTAACATCTGTTTCGTCCATTGCTATTAAATTCATTGATAATTAACAAATAAAAGGTATTGTCAATAAATACTTATCATATATCAATATAATACCTATAAAGTGTTATATCCTGCTAAATCCATATACTAGTGTCAATCGATGACATTTAGTAGAAGGAATTCCGCATTAGAACCGGAAGAAAAAGAACAAGGAATTGATGGCATAAAAATGATTATAGATACAGGCTACATTCAGTTAAGGTATACTGATGTCCTCGGCAAGTTTCTAGCAAAGTACGTGTTCGAAAACAAAGAAACTTTTGATAGCTTTTTTAAATGTGGTATTGGAGTAGATGGTTCGTCTATTAAAGGATTTGCAAGTATCGATGATTCTGATCTGCTACTCATACCAGACAGGTCTACTGTAAGAATCTTTCCTCCGTCGTTGTTATCAGCATCGCCACCCCCACTATCTTCGAATCACAACAACAAGCTATTTGCAGTTATCGCGGATGTATATCAGGGTTTCAAGAAAGGCAGGTTGGTAAGAGATCCCAGATATGTATCACAACGTATGGAAGAATTTCTAATAGAAAATAATCTAACCTGTCAAATGGGTCCTGAAGTTGAGTGCTTTGTATTTGACAATATCATTTTTAATCATAAAAATAATAACAATGATCTTAACAGTGATAGATCTGATGATAATAGTGAATATCATGAACCCAAAATTTTATCAGTAGAGGGATACGGAGGTGATGACTGCAAGTACCCAATTAGAAGGAAGGGTGGATATGACGCACCTCCATTTCAAGATTCTTTGCTAGAATTTAGATTTGATGTTGCCGAGATTTTACGAAAACACTTTTCTATAAATGTTACAAACCTAAACCACGAAGTAGCAAGTTGTGGTCAGATAGAAATTAACTTTATGCATAGTACGCTTACAAAGGCTGCAGACAGTGTTCAGATATACAAGGACGTTGTAAGGAATGTTGCAAGGAGATACAATAAAGTAGCCAATTTTATGCCAAAACCACTTTTTGATAAAAATGACCCTTTAAACGGTGGCGATAATGGTTCAGGTATGCATACTAGTATTAGTTTATGGAACGAGTCATCAACTACTAACATCTTCTACGATAGTGATGATTATTACGCTGAACTAAGTCAAATTGGAAGGTATTTTATAGGTGGATTAATAGAACATGCTCATTCCTTAGCTGCGATTGTAGCTCCAACGATAAACTCATATCATAGACTGATTCCTGGTTTTGAGGCTCCAGTCTATATTGCCTGGGCAAAAGGAAACAGGTCTACTGTCATACGCATACCTATTAATGAAAGAAATAATGCTAAATCAAAACGTATTGAATTCAGAGCCCCTGATCCAGCTGCTAACCCATATCTGGCATTTTCAGCAATAGTCGCTGCAGGGCTTGACGGCATCAAGAAGACGATAGATCCTGGGAGTCCAACCGATGAAAATATCTACAAAATGTCCGATGCTAAAAGAAACAGTTTAGGAATAAAATCACTCCCAGCAAGCTTAGAAGAAGCACTCGAATCATTGAAGAGCGACTCAAATTACTTAAAGAGATGCTTTCACGACGAATTACTAGAGACTTATATAGTACTCAAATATGAGGAATTAGCAAATGCTAGAGATTTATCGATTGCACAAGAGCTTATGCTTTACTATGATGTTTGAGCAAAATATCATATAGCATATCATTTATGAGTATAACCTTTGGACCACCTTAATTTGACTGTGCTGTTGTAATCAAAGGAAGAGATAGAAGAGAAGAATTCTGTCAAAAGCAATCCAATATGGTTCTATTCATAACACACCGGATCGATTCATGACCAGTTTTGTATCCGATTTGAACCCTGGCTTACAAGGATTAAGTTCTATTGTTCATTGTTCATAGAGTTGGCGGGTTCTGCTGATAGGGTGCAGTCTCTTTTGTGCTTAAACCTCAAAAGATCCCAAACACGTTCTTTCTCATCTTCACTAACCTCACATTCTATTTTTACAAGTGTTTCTCCATTTCTATCAACATAGCTTGTGAATTCGCAACAATTAGATGCATCTCTAAGAATCTCATGAAGGTCTTTATCTAGTAATGGGGTGTTCTCTGCAGATGACAATATTTCTACCCTTACTGGGCTCCTAGTCGATAAGCTATCTTCATTATCTAGTATTGTCTTTATCACCAACTTTGTTTCCATGTACTTTGTTGATTTCTCTTCCACCCTTTACCTATATTCCATATCCTCTTTCTGCTGTCATGGCCATTTTCACTTGCTTAAACAGACACGGCTTTATCGTCTTATCTGACAGTCTGCAGGCTGTAAAATGCCAAGCTATCTCGAGCGCAAGGTAGGTTATTGCGTAACCTATGATGAAGTACATTACTAGACTTATGTTTTCCAACATATCCTGTATTAGGGTTGAATTATATAAAGCTCTTGATGAAAATATTAAACACTTACAATACTATTAGAATAAACAGACTTAACAACTGTTAAGAAATTCTCTTGAATAAGAAACTTTCTTTCACATCTGAGAAGAGTTTCTTCAGAGTGTGATGAGAATATTCTCATTCTAAAAGCATTAAACATCTAGAGTATGAAGGAATGGACATGTTGCGTGAGGAGTTAGTTGACCATTTTGCGAATTGTCACATAATAACTTCTAATTGTCTTGCACCAACTTGGTTAACCATGTAAAAATCATTGGCTATTTGAATAATATCTCCTGCAGCTATTCTGCTATGACTTCTTTTTTGCTTTACTGGTATTCCAAAGGGTTTTTCTTCTCTAAATTTTAGCCACACTCTACCTACGTTAAGAATATTTTTAAACTCGCATTCCCAAACTAAATCGTAAATAGTATCTAATGCCTGTCTGCTAATTTTATTACCTTTAAGAATAATTTCAGGATCAATCTCTCTGCAGAAGTAGACTCTTACTTTCATATGTAAAAGCAGCATGAAGGTATGACAAGGATATGATATCGTATACATATCATAGACATAATCTAATGATTATCGTTGTAAATAAGTATCTGTCTATTCTTCCCTATAGCTCCGCAAACATTTGATAATACCCATTTGCAATCTTATCTCTAAAGCTCTCCTCATACTTGTACAATATGGCTTTCACGAGGTTATTGTTTACAATACTATAAAGCTGGTATTCCTGTCCATAAGTAATCGATATTATTCCGCCATCAGAAAGTCTCTTGAGATGCCAAGAGGAAGTAGATGGTGCCTTCTTAATATGTTCAACGATCTCTCCAAAAGTGCATAGATCATGCTTAAGTATAAAAGATACTATCTGTCTTGAAACATTGTTCCTGACACATCCTAGGATATGTGACTCATCTGCTGAAATGTTGAGAGGGTAATATCTGGTTCTTCTGCCATCATGCCTGTCGACTTTTACTTTATGTGACTTTTCAAGGATCTTTAGATGATATTCAAGTCCACCATTCGTTAAGCCAGTCAGCCTGAGAAGCTCCCTATACCTTATGCCTGGACTTTTATCAATCTGTTTCAGAATTAAGGCTTTACTATGATGCCTTGAATCAGTGTAAGAATCCGTAGGCTCTGTTTGTAACTCCATTATTTTTCCACCCTCAACACGCCCAATCCAAAAAGGGCCAACATAGCCAAAAGGAGAATATGCGGTACTTCCGTATAAATCATAGGAATCATTATTCTACTACTGCTGTCGATTATTTGAAGTAAAAATATCGATTCAACCACTAGAAGCGAAAGAAAGGCAATTGATGTATACAATATCTTTATACTTCCAGTTCTCCTGTAGGTAAGAATCGAGACTACAATAAGAAAAACAGATATTATGATACTGGCCATATGGAGAGAAATCCGGTAAACGAAGAACGGATGGTCAATATACGGAAGAATAGCTGATGGTACTAGCACAGCAATAGTCAACAATGATATTATTAGAAATAGCTTGGGTTTGCTAACCATGACT
>Ga0207416_1003220_pt1 | contig 16080 bp, 13 predicted proteins | sample PaiPotPPM11metaG_FD_184107 | JGI IMG/M metagenome (GOLD analysis project Ga0207416, IMG submission 184107) | Iron sulfur acid spring bacterial and archeal communities from Banff, Canada, to study Microbial Dark Matter (Phase II) - Paint Pots PPM... ...
TGCAGCACCTGTGCAACCGCCCCGAAGGGACACCCCATTACGGGTGGTGCAGTTGCATGTCAAGCCTTGGTAAGGTTCTTCGCGTTGCATCGAATTAAACCACACGCTCCGCTGCTTGTGCGGGTCCCCGTCAATTCCTTTGAGTTTTAATCTTGCGACCGTACTCCCCAGGCGGACCACTTAATGCGTAAGCTGCGGCACGGAAGGGGTCGATCCCCCCCACGCCTAGTGGTCATCGTTTACGGCTAGGACTACCAGGGTATCTAATCCTGTTCGCTCCCCTAGCTTTCGCACCTGAGCGTCAGAAACTTGCCAGGAGACTGCCTTCGCCTTCGGTGTTCCTCCGGATCTCTACGCATTTCACCGCTCCACCCGGAATTCCGTCTCCCCCTCAAGTTCTCAAGTCCACCAGTTTTCGAAGACCTTTCCCAGTTAAGCCGGAAACTGTCACTCCGAACTTGGCAGACCGCCTGCGTGCGCTTTACGCCCAATAAATCCGGACAACGCTTGCCCCCTACGTATTACCGCGGCTGCTGGCACGTAGTTAGCCGGGGCTGATTCCTCTGGTACCGTCCGTTCTCGTCCCAGAGAAAAGCAGTTTACGATCCGAAAACCTTCTTCCTGCACGCGGCGTTGCTCGTTCAGGGTTGCCCCCATTGACGAAAATTCCTCACTGCTGCCCCCCGTAGGAGTCTGGGCCGTTCTCAATCCCAGTGTGGCTGACCATCCTCTCAGACCAGCTACCGATCGTCGCCTTGGTAGGCTTTTACCCCACCAACTAGCTAATCGGCCGCAGGCCCTTCCTCTGGCGCCCTTGCGGGCTTTGTTTCCGAAGAAACATATGCGGTATTGTCGGCGATTTCTCGCCGGTATTCCTCACCAAAGGGTAGGTACCCACGTGTTACTCACCCGTCCGCCACTCACACGAATTGCTCCGTGCGCGTTCGACTTGCATGTGTTAGGCACGCCGCCAGCGTTTATCCTGAGCCAGGATCAAACTCGCCATCCAATTTATATGCAAATCCCATCAAAGAGATTTACGTTTTATGTTGGTGACAAGCTTATCAAAATCATTGACTGGCTTATTATTCTTTTATGTCCTTACCACTCTTCAGTTGTTCAGGTACACACTTGATGCTTTGACATTTGCTACGCCTTTTTGACTTTCCTGTCGGGCGCAAGACAGATAATATCACTCCCCTTTCGTTCTGTCAATAGGTTTTATGGCGAATTTTTGAGAATTTTGATGATTTTATAAAAATCTCTTTTTTCCAATCCACTGAGCCCACTCTATTCCCCCCTTTCTATAGATATTCCTGAGAAGGTATCACATTTTTTCGGAGAGATATTACATTTTTCTATCCCTAAAATACTGAGATGGTACTCAAACAACAATCCGATCAATATCAGGGATACAATGTTGCGAATTAAAGAACTCGATCGTATTGTTCCCAGCACTCAAGCTGATTGTTATATTGACAGTCTTAACATTGTTCCAATCGCCTGTATAAACCCCAGTAAAGGCTATTGCAGGTCCACTATTCACACTGATATACCCAGTTCTGCCGCCAGAATCTCCTTCGGTGTAGTAAATAGTCATCGTGTAATTGCCTGAAATGCTCTTGTTTATATTATTAAACTGTAAAGATCCAATCGCTCCATTTGTCTGTTTGCCAAGAAAAGCAACTCTTTTTCCTCCTGAACAACCAGCACAATTATATGTCTGTGCACTACCAGCTAACGTATTCTCAGACGACTCTGCTTCATAGCTTATCAGTGGTGTTGGTGTTGGTGTTGGTGTTGGCGTTGGGCTCGGTGTAGCGATTGTAGTTGGGGTAGATATGACAGAGACAGAAGGATGTGCTGTTGGTATAGTGGTGGCAGAAGCCTGCGCTATTTGAGCGGGAATGAGTGGAGCAGGAATTACTGTGGCTGAAGTATTTGGGATCGGCAGTCCTTTCTTATGGGTTGTATTCAAACTTGTTCCGGATCTGCCCATCGTCAACGGCCAAAAAGCATACGCTAGCAAGGCTATGGCCACTGAGAGAAGAAGTGCTCGCAACAGTATTCTTTTACTGTGCAATGGTTGCTTAGGATGGGGGACATAGACATCATTCCTACCAGTCAACGTTAGATTTATCTCTTTTTCTGTTTGATCATTTTTTGTATATTCTACGTCTAAAGATGCTATTGTAAATGGTGCATCTTCCTCTTCTGTCATAAAAGGATCAGGGAATGCCAAGTCCGGTGCATTTTCCTCATGTGCTCTCTTGTCAAGATGATTGGTCTCTCCTGAAAGAGGGGAAGTCAATTGAAAGGAAGATGCTAGATCCTCGGAGGCAGGAACGATTCCTGCCGATTCTGGAGAGCTGGCATTGGATGCGGACAGAGTCGCCTCAGGCTCTGCTCTTTCAACCTCAACATCAGAAGCAACGGCAGCCTGTTCAAGGTGCTTTGAAGTCATATGCTGAACAGTTTGCCTGGCAAGACGCTTGGCAGCGTGCCTGCGGATGGGGGATATTTGCCTCTTTGCTCCCTCTACCTGTGCTGGACGAGCATCGGCGCTCTGATTACGAGCATGAGGAGCACCTCCGAGAGGGAAGACAGGAGCGGGTGACAAAACGGATCGGAGAATTTCGAGAAACAGAGAACAATCTACAAACCGTTCAGTAGGGTCTTTCATTACAGCTTTAAGCACTGCTGCTTCCAGAGAAGGGTACAAGTCAGTCACCCTCTCAGATAAAGGCACAGGTCGGGTATGACTGTGGTGTCCCAGCATAGAAACAAGACTTTGGGCGGCAAAAGGAACCTGTCCAGCAATCAGTTCGTAAGCCAGACAGCCTAGAGCATATTGATCGCTCCTGGCATCGCAGGTACCGGAAAATTGCTCGGGGGCCAGATAGCAGAAGGCATACTCTTCGGTAGCTTGGTCACGAATAAGAGCATCCTTCCTGCTGACAAGAGTGAAATTAGTCAATACAATATGGCCAGTGTCATTGAAAAGAATATTCTCCGGCTTGATATTGCCATGGATGACATTGTGGTCATGCATGTAAGTCAGAGCCTGCCCTACCTCTGAGACAAGAGTGAGGGCTTTCTGCAACTCCAAACGATGAGGGGAGATCTTCTTCAGGTGGCTCCGCAAGGAACCATTTGGCAGATACTCCCGCACGAGAAACGGTTGCCCTTCCTCTACTCCCATATCTAAGATAGGGAGCAGATGCGGATGCTGTAACTGCTTGATATGGTTAACATGAGTAAGCCAGTTCTCACGCTCACGTGGCAAATGGAAAAGAGATGAAGTGAACACGATGAGAACTACTTGGCGCTCCAGTTCGTCGGTTGGAGAAGCAAGATAGGTCGTGTGCGAATATTTTTCCCCCAAGATCTGAGTCAGACGGTACTGACGGAAATGTTCTGGCATCATGTTAATCCTCTCTATTCAACATATATTTATCAAGATAATCCGATGTGGTATTATCTGACAATCAACAAAGGACAAGAAGCTATGAATGCTCTATTAAGATAAAACTGATGAGTAAATATGGTTGAGTTTACCTGAGTAGTAAAAAGCCATTAGCGTGTAATGAAGCTCTAATTCACGATGACAGAACTCCAGAAAATTATAGCTATGGTGTTAGTTCCATAGCTCATAGAATAGCACCAATAGAAGAGACGTGTAGAAAGCGGCTGTTATCTCCTAACTAGGACTTTGAGCCTATACTATCACACACCAATAGCTTTTGATAGCAACTAGGAAAAGATTTGCTCAACACGAATAGCTTTTATCCTAGTGAGGGCGTTTCCTAACCCCCTAAGCTCTTCAGTGAAGAGCCAAGCCTGCTTGTATTTGGCAAAGTAAGGTAAGCTGAGTCCTGACGAGGCTCGTTCCCTCGTCAAGGAGATCAGCTTGATGATGCCTACAATCGTTCAAGAACAGGCACCAGTCCCGCCACCATCCTACCAGCGTGCGCAAGCTAAGCAGGGATCGGCCTTGCACATCAACGCTTTGACTTTGGTCACAACTCTGCATTTGCTCACCCTTTGCCGTCTGGCCCATCGCCGCTGTCTGCCTCCATTACCAGCAGACAAGGGAGGAAGACCGCGCACCTATAGTGAAGAAAGCCTGCTGCTCATCAGTCTCTTGCGGACCTTGTGGCGCTTATCCTATCAGGATAAGCACGACTGGCTCAAGAGTTGGCCTGCTTTTGCCCTGGCCTGTGGCTTGCCTTTGGACAAAGAGGGACAGCCTCTCATCCTGTGTCCATCACAGCATTGCAAACGTCGCCATCAGGCTGGAGCACCTGTGCATGAGTCCCTCTTTGTCCTGGTCGTTCTGCAAGCGCTGAAGCGACGACTGGTTGGAGCCCGCGATCTTATCATTGACAGTGCTCCCATTCTGGCTTGGAGACGGCGTGACCCAGATGCCGCCTACGGACACGCTCCCGCTCACCATCCTCTTCCCCTCTTGCGAGGCTTCCGGGTGCACACGCTCATCTGTCGTGGGTCTGGCTTACCTCTCTTATTTCTACTGTCTCCTGCCAACCCACACGATGCTCCCTTTGCACAACGCTTGTTGGCATGGGCGATGCGCCTGTATCACATCCGTCCTCGGGTCGTCCGTCTTGACGCGGGAGGTGGTGGGGTTTGAGGGGTTAATGCCAGCAGCACAGAGAGCCAAGCCAAAGCGCAACACGCTAGACGAAGATGTAGCAGAGCTTAGAGAGCTTGCAGAGGTCTTCGAGCCAGAGAGGATGATCATCTGTCGGCGTAGCGGGCCTGGGAAAGGCTGCGCGATGACATGGGCTCTAGGTGATAGATGTTTCCTCAACAGCGCACTAGCAATCATCGTTGTAAGCTTGAGTTAGCTTCAAAATGGCGTTTATCAGCCCAAAAGAAGCAGCCGAAGCCTGTTTTCAACCATTTTCAACAGGGTCACAAGATAGGCTGATGTTGGAAAAGTCTGTCAAAGGCCAATTGCAAAGGGATTTGAACCTTTACAGTCTGGCCTCTCAAGCCAAGCTGTAGTCCTTCAAGTAAGCTATCTCCTCCTTGCATTCGCTCCAAAAAGGTACAAAGTGGAGCTAGTACAAGGCTTAAGCAACCCAGCGCCCAATAGGAAATAGGACAACGTTTGCTGCTAATGTGAGAGGAAATAAAATATAGATATAACGATGGCAGACTAAATTGTATTTCCATTCGAGCGCTAAGAGCATAATACAGGGAAAGATAACCATAAGATAGCGCGGAATTGACATAAGCGGGTTAGGGAATCCGACAGCAGTACTGAGAGAGTAGAGAAGCAGAGTCAGTGTGAAGAGACGATAAGCGAAGGGAAGATGGTGCCAATACTTAATCAGCAAGAAAATAGGCAACACAGTAAAACAGAGATCAAGCAGGTTATTGTAGAGAGAGTCCAATGGAACAGAAAAGGTTACAAGATACCATAGTGCAGAGAAGAGAGCAGTCAGTGGAAAGACGGGATGGCGACCCCAGGAGATAGCAGCATGCAAGAAGAGCAATGGATTATCCCAATTCAGATAGAGATAGAGCATATAAAAGATCACTCCGAGAGGAATGAGTATCAGTGAACAAAGTGTATTGAATATTTCCAATTTATTCGTTCGCAGATGTTGAGCGAGCGGCCAGAAGCGTTGCACGACATACGCGAGAACGGCAAAGATAGTCACTACGCCGGTTACGCGAGTTGTTGCTGCTAAGCCAGCGCACAAACTCGCAAGCCACCAATCAAACTTTCCACCTCGTTCTAAGAAGACAAACATAGCCAGACACAGGGACAGAAACAGTGATTCTGTATATCCAAACGAAAAGAAGACTGTGTAGGGAAAGAAAGCAAGCAGCCAAACTGCTGTTTTCGCGATAGTGATATCAAAAAGTTTTTGTGTTAATTGATAGAACAACTGGAGTGAAGCGAAGAAAAAGAGATTAGAGAGCAGAATACTAGAAAAATAGTAAGAAATATCTCCTGGAAGAAACAGAGCAAGTGGGCGACCGAAGAGCCAGATTGTAGCAGGCCAAAGCGGAAAAAAAACGGTCGAGCCCGATTGATCATAGCCATGGGCTGCTATTCGTACATAAAACAGATTATCCCAGCGCCACCAAGCCAAAAGGTAAGCCATGGCATCAAAAGGATTGTTATGTTGAAGTACTTCGTGAGAAACAAGGCGAGGATTAAAAGGGAAGCCATGTTTTCCGGCAGCAATGGTAATCACCGGAATAGTGATTACGATGAGAAAAGCACGACTTACAAGAAAAGCTTGTTTGGGTTCATTCCTAATAGGTATCCATTTAGACATAAGTAATAGACAAACCCTCATTGTGAGCAAGTGCTGCTGCTTGGGTACTCTTCTCTGCTCAGAATACCCAATACAAGAGAAATTCTCTAGGGAGAAAGAGGGACAGTTTTGCCAACAAAGGGACTACCTTCAGTTCGCAATAGCTCTGTTTATCTAGGTTACGAAACGCCCTCCCTAGTGCAGAATCACGAGGGTTGCTCGGGAAAGGGGGTCCAGGGGATCTCCCCTGGCGGGGTTTGGGGTGTCCCCAATGCTTTTCCCTCTTTCCCAAAGAGGTCTCGTGTGATTGCACTAGTAACAACCTACGGAAAAACCTCGCCAGAGCCTTGGTAAGAGCAGTATGCACTAACCGTTGCAGTGACATCTCCCCATAGCTAAAGCTAGGGGCTTCCCATCCTCGCGAATGGGCTTTCCTGTTTCTGTGGACGTTGCGCACAAGTCATGGACTTGGGTGTCTTACACCTCCTCCGCAGGCCTAGATTCCCCCGAGCCCCGGGGTACTCAGGAGCCACTTTGGGCTGCTGACAAGGATATTCTAGCAGATCTATCGAAAATTGTATATCGTGATAGGCAAAAGGTACTCCGGTGCCCAAGCCCCAGAAAAGGACGCGTCATTCATCCCCATGGCTAAAGCACAGGGGTCTTCTGACGCGGGGAGCGATAAATAGAGCAAAGGATTGATCGTTGGAGTTAAAGAAAAGGAAACTTGCCTGGATCAGACCGAAAGAAGGCCCGATGATTAAGAAATTGCGACGTCCCCAACGATCACTGAGGCTCCCCATGTAGGGTGCTAACAGTAATTCAGTCACATAAAGAAGTAATCCAACTTGCAGGCTGCCAAGCGAGAGGGCACGCATGTACCTGGACAAGGCCTCAATTTGGGCAAGTAACAATCCCAGCACAACCGTATTCAGGCTGGAATTTGCACGCAAAAGAAATGTACCAATGAACAACGGAACAATTGAACGCCGAGTCATAATTTATGCACTTACTCACCAGCTGTATCATTAACACCTGTTGACCGATCTTTATGGCCATGATACCAGGTGAGTACCGCAATTACACAGCCCATCAAAATGAGCACAATAGCAACGAGTAATAATATCAGTAATAGCAATCGCATTCGCTTATTCCCTGCTCTATACTATCTGGTTTGGTAAATAATGCAGCAACGAGCAGCTTCCTCTATTGCATTTATTTTAATTCACCAGCACCTTGGAGGGTTGCCTTTGCAACGAAAGGGCAACCCCTTCTGGTACCGAGAATATGCCATCCCATTCTATCGTAAAATTGCCAAAATTACGAGGTACTTTTATGCCTCAAGGCGCTGATCGGATAGGAAACGGCAGAAACCAGCAGGATAATAGCCAGCATAAAGCGTGAGATTGGAGCCATAAAGGGATGCTCGAGAGTGCCTTCCCAACGCTATACGCTTGAGGCTCCCTCCTGACATGCCAGCAAAAGACTCGACACTTTGGGGACATTTTGGCTCCGGGAGCTGAGGTATCTGCTGCAAAACTAGCCGTTGCGTTTCAACTTCCCAGTACGCTTAGCATATTGCTCGGCAAGCCTGAAAATGTAGACTCCAAGCGGTACACTCACCACGCCAGCAATAATCAATGGCCAGGTGCAACTCCATATATCCGCCGACCAAATGGACCGATCCTCCAAGAGGGCACTTCGCAGCCCGCTCAGCACATAGGTAGCAGGTGAAATGCGTGCCAGTGATTGCATCCAGCTGGGTAACACTGATATTGGATAGTACACTCCTGACACTAGCAGCAGGATTGCACGTATGATATAGGACATCTGCGAACCGCGCTCAGTGAATAATAACGGCAGTACCGATGCCCCAATGCCAAAGCCAATAAAGGAGACACTCCCAATCAGTAACATAAACACTGCAGTCAGATAGTTGGCATGGCTCAAGTCAACATGGAAAAATAATCCTACCACCAGCAATTGCAAGAAGGTAAAAAGCATCCCATGCACAATCGCATACCAGCAACTTCCTACAAGATGAGTAAAACGAGAAATGGGAGCCATAAAGGTATGCTCAATTGTTCCTTCCCAGCGCTCAATGCTAATCAGATCAGTCACGCCCTCAAAGGTGACGCTCAGATAAGACCAGACAGAAGTTCCGATGAGCAGGTAGAGGATTAGCGGGGCTGGATCTATCTTCAACCCTTTTGTGCCTGGTAGGAGCTGCGCAGCAGCTCCAATATAGGTTACTGACATGGCATTGACAATATTGTAAATTAGCCAAACCACTTCCCAGCCCCAGTAGCGCTTAGTCAGGTTCCAGTTGCGCTCAAAAAAGGCATAACTTGCACGTCCTTGATGTAATAAAGAAGCCATGGTAAAGTCTCCTATTCTTCGTCTTCGTCTTTGCGCTGAGCCTCTAAGGCTTCAAAGGCTTTCTCCCAACTTCCATAACGCTTAATATCATCCTCAGTAATGCGATGAGAGGAGGTGTAGTACATAAACACTTCATGCATTGAAACGGGAGCTGCGCGTCCCATTAACTCGGCTACTTCTCTCTTCAGTTCCGCATTTTCACCAAGGGCCACAATACGTCCCTCGTCGATAATTGCCACGCGCTCACAGAGCATATCAGCCTCTTCCATATCGTGGGTAGTCAGCAGAATCGTTGCATCATGCTGATCACGTAACTCATGTATAAATTTCTGTACATCAATCTTTGAGCGCGGATCAAGGCCTGTGGTTGGCTCATCGAGCAGAAGTACAATCGGTGATGTCAGGAACGCACGAGCAATCGCTACCTTCTGCTGCATACCGCGCGACATCTGCTCTAGCGGAGCTTTGATCCGACTCTGCTTAATACCCAGTCGAGTTAGAATTTCATTGATCCTCACACGCGCTTCAGCGCCAGACATATTGTAAAGCCGGGCAGCATAGAGTAGGTTCTCCATCGGCGATAATCTTTTGAAGAAGGACGCTTCCACACTGACTCGATTGATCAACCTCTGGACGATGCGCTCATCCTTCACAACATCATAGCCGAAGATGCTCAAGCTCCCGGTATCGGGAATCAGCAATGTCGAGAGCATACGAACAAGCGTTGATTTCCCAGAACCATTAGCTCCGAGAATACCTACAATCTCACGCCGCTTGATGGTCAGACTCACATTATCAATAGCACGCACTTCTTCTTTCTTTTTACGTGCTTTACTAGGCCAACGGAGCAATGGACGCGACTTCCTAAACACTTTTGAAACGCCATCAATGACTATGGCATCCTTCGAAGAATCAATAACCACATTTTCTGAAAGGGACGTATGCATAGTCATGTTCTCAATAGCCATCTACTCTCTCCTGCTGAAAAAACGCAACAAAAAACCGTGGGACTGGATCGTCTTCTGCCAGAGCCCACGGTTGAGGGAAGTTCTCCATCTATCCCTAAATCTATCACACAGATGGACTTCCTCTCGAAATGGGCATACTGGTCCCTTGAGCGGTAAAGTGTATACGAGCCTCAAGCGTGCCAGCATTGCCAATAATATCCGTGAGGCTGATGGACAGAGCGTTCCAACCATGACCACGAGCGATTGCCAAGCCAGGCCATCGAGACGTGCACACACGCACAGCGTTATCTATCATGCTCGCCATCTCCTTTCACAGAATTACTCAGTGACACTCTCTATCCGCCTTTCGGGGATGAGCTTCTATCGCACTCCAACGGAGTGGCCTGCCTCCGAAGAGACCTGCTCCAAGAGCAGTGGTTGACCCGGTGACTGCGATAGACAACAAGCATCTTCTGATGCTAGGGGCGTGTCTGCCCTCCTACTACTTCGACTCAGAGAGCCTCCGTAGATACGTTGGTGCTACAAGTCTTTGCCTTGATCCTGCACCAACACAGGAGGCACCTTTTGAGCCGACAGAATACTTCTGTGCCGTGTTCTTGTGAGCGAGCAGGCCAACGGGCTTGTACCGTACCTACGAGCAACCCACTACGGTTATCTGTCTTGCGGCTCTCCTGTACTCTTCTCCCATACAGGCAGGAAAGTGGAAATAGCCCATCTTCCCCTGCCCCAAATAAGGAACGGCACTCTCATCCCCATCCCCTCGAAGGAGATGGAACTTCCCGTGCCCAAGAGGTTAAATAATGGCTACAATACTATATTATATATACAATGTATGAGGAACTACATAAGCAATCCCTACTATGTCAAGTATACGGAACATACTAGTGATATGTCAAGGGATCGGCATCTTCACAACTTCCCGCTCAGTTACCACCACGGCCGCCAGCGCCACCCGCGTCGCCTCTACCACCACGGCTGCCGGGGCCGTCGCACCTAGCTGCTCTCGCACCTGACGGATGGTCACGAAAGCCTCGCCAGTACCTACTCCAAGCCGGGGCGTGGCGCCCCTACTCTCTAGCACGTCCGCAGCCAGCACGGCTTCAATGACCAGGATGGTCTCCAGATAGGTCAGAGCTTGGCGCGTCAGCATCACGGCCAGGGGCGCCAGGGTGGCATGGTCCTCCACATCCAGGTCAAGCGGTGGACATTCCAGAGTTGCTGGATTGGCGAGGTGCTTGAGCGCAGCCACCAGGGCAGCCGCCGAATAGGCCAGCAGACCACTGATTGGGTGAGGGTTAGCAGATCCGGCATGCCCACTCTGGCCCACCTCGCTACCGAAGGTCTGCGTACTCACCTTGCTCATTCGCCGTTCGGACAGCAGGCCCACATGAGCCAGGGCTACGCGCAAGGCATCAAAATCCAAGGCCAGTACCATGGGGTGGAAGTTGCCGTTCGAGAGCAGACGATTGTTGGCAATGGAGACCAGCGGGTTATCGTCAATAGCGTTCAGCTCTATGGTCACGCTGTGACGGGTGGCAGCGATACGCTCCCGTAACGCGCCGTGTACCTGCGGCATGGTGCGGAAGGAGAGGGGATCCTGCACGGAGAGGTTGGTATCCGGCTCGTAGAGATAGCTGCCAGCAAGGACTGCCCGCAGATGCGCGGCAGCCTCGATCTGACCGGGGAAGGGCTTGGCGGCGGCAGCTTCCGCATCATAGGGTCCTGGGTTTCCGATGATGGCCTCCAGGGTCAGCGCACCTGCCGTGTCCGCCAGGGCGGCAATACGCTCAGCCATACGCACGGTCAGCGCACCAAGGCCGATGGATGCACCGTTGGCGTTGATCAGGGCTAGACCATCCTTCGGTTGCGGCACATATGGTGCGATGCCTGCACGAGCCAGTGCCTCGTCACTTGGTAGGACCTCACCAGCGTAGCGTGCCTGTCCTTGGCCTATCGCCACAAGGGCAATGGCCGCCATGTGCATGAGATCGGAAGCTCCAACTGAGCCAACCTCGGGCACAATGGGATGCACCCCAGTGTTGAGCATTGCCACAAGCATGCGCAGTGCACCGGGATGCACCCCAGCACCGCCGCGTGCCATGCCAGCGATACGTGCCAGCATCATGGCACGCACATCCTCGTCGGGCAATGGCGAACCCACACCGCCAGCATGCGCCGTGACGATGCGTACCTGATACTCTAGGAGCTGCTCATGCGAGACACGCTGATTGCGCAGGTGCCCCAAGCCCGTGTTGAGGCCATAGATCAGCGTATCGCCAACCAGCGCACGCTCGACCACGGCCCGTCCAGCCTCGACATGAGTCATGACCTCCAGTGCAATCTCCAGCGTGGCACCGTCGACCGCCACGCGATAGAACTCGGCAAGATCCAGACCGACTGATGTCAGTACAACAGGTATCGTACTCATGGCAGCACCTCCGTGGCCGATGCTGCCTGCACCTCGTGCACACCCCAGAAGATTATCTGTGGCCTAATACAACCACTTGACGTGTGAAGCATTGTTCCGTCAGAATTGCCCGCATCGGGAGGCGCGGGGGCAGCATCGGGTTTTCTCTTTCTCTTCGATCCGTCGTAGGATACTGCAATAGCAATCATCACGTTGGCGTCCCTCCTTAACATACATCTCGTCGACCAGACCTGTGGCGACCTGATGGAACATGCTCGGCTCGCCGCGTGCCTGCTCCTGGGTCTCCCACAGTCAGAACGATAGACATTCGCGTCACTGCTTCATCTCAATGCCTCTCTGCCAACCGTCATAGCTTTACCTCGAGCTACTGGATGTACGCTGGTCATCCTCCACACGCGTAGCCGCGCGTAGCGCGAGGATCTCTACCAAACCGTCATCGCGTGCTCTGATGGCTTCGTCCATGGTATCGGCGGCGTAAAACGTTGTGTGCTGTGCTCCGTGCGTGAGGAGGACTTGCTGGGGCACAGTGTTAGCCGCGAGTGTGGGGTATAGCGCTGTCGCGGCTGCGATAGCCGTGCTGATCCCGGCGAGATCGGTTGTGCGCATCGGTCCCACGAGTGCCCAACGCAGCCCAAGACAGTCAGTGAGCGCCAGATCAATCTGCTCAGGTGTCACAACGCCCTCTTCGATGAGCTGCAGAGCCTCGCGGATCAATGCATACTGCAGGCGGTTAACGATGAAGCCGGGCAGGGCTCGCTGGAGTACTAGCGGACGTTTGCCAATCTCGACGAGGCTAGCCACAATCCGCTCGATCACGGCGGCATCGGTGTGCTTGGTCGGCACTACCTCGACGAGTGGGATCAGGTGCGCAGGGTTAAACCAGTGGACACCTGCAAACAACTGTGGACGCGCGAGCCCACGAGCTAACTGCTCAAGTGGCAGTGATGAGGTGTTGGTGCCGATAATAGTGGTCGCCGCACTGGCACATTCTATCCGACGCAGCATGTCCTGCTTGAGAGCGAGTACTTCGGGGACTGTCTCCAGGACAAAGGCTGCGTCGTGGACTGCCTCTTCGACGGATGTGGTCAACTGCAATCTGCCCTCACTCGCGGTACCGATACTACGCGATGCCGCGTCGAGGGTCGGTGTGCTGCGCGAGAACAAATACACCTCTATCCCAGCCTCTAGATAGGCCCGCGCGATTGTACGCCCCATGACACCTGCTCCGAGGACCGCAACCGTCATAACTTTTCCTTCATCTCTGACTCCATCGGACAAAATACCACTATTCATACTCTTGTATAATAACATATCCACCGGCCAAAAATCTACTCACTGTGATTTTCCAGATGCATGTTACTTTTCTACATTGAAGTAGATTCTGCTAGGAAACCGAGCAAAGAAGGCAAGATCTAGTAAAGATGCTTTCAAATTCTCTCAGTAGGTGTATAATCTTGCTTATAGCAGATCCACTATCTCTCGTCCTTCCTTTCCTTTTTAGCCTGAGAGAAGCTCACTCTGACTTGCTTTTTTGTCTAGTTGAGAAAGAGAGAAAAGAATGTTAGTAACAGAACAGAATAGCATCCATTTTACACAGAGCGACGAACGTATCAACGAGTTACTACGTTCGTTGCAGGAAGTAACAGATCTTGAAGCACTGCAGGCCCTCGCAGACTGGGATCAGCAGACTGGAATGCCTGATGGCGCCAGCGGGGTTCGCTCCAATCAGGCAGCGACATTACAGGGTCTCATTCACGAACGTTGGACTTCCCCGCGCCTAGGCGAACTGCTTAATAAGCTGGAAGAAGTCGTTCAGAGAGCATCTTTTACCGATGCCGATCGTGGCTTAGTACGTCAAGCTCATCGCATCTACAATCGTTCAACGAAACTGCCTCGTAAACTAGTAGAGGAAATGGAGCGTGCTCGCGTCATCAGCCACGATACCTGGGTGCATGCCCGGGCTAACAACGATTTTGCTAGCTACGCTTCTTGCTTGGAACAGACAGTGCGCTTCCAGCGCGAAGTCGCCGATCTGTACGGCTATCAGGAAAATCGCTATGATGCTTTGCTGGACATCTATGAGCCAGGGTTGACTACCAGCACAGTTGAGCAGTTCTTTGCCCCGATACGCGATGTCAGCGTTTCTCTGCTGCAACAAATACAGGCCAGTGGCAAAAAGATCAATACTAGCTTCCTCCAGGGCAGCTTCTCTGAAGTACAACAAAAATTGCTTGCGGAAAAGCTACTCACACGCATTGGTTATGACTTCTCGCGCGGGAAGATCGCTCGCTCCCCTCATCCCTTTACTACCAGTATAGGAGCACCGCAGGATGTGCGTCTGACAGTGCGCTATAGTGATATTCTGCCCATGTCGATGATGGCAGCCCTACATGAAGGAGGTCATGCTCTCTACGAGCAGGGCAGTGCCCCTACGCTACTGCGTACACCAGTTGCTGGTGGTACCTCTATGGGCATGCATGAGTCCCAATCACGTCTGTGGGAGAATGCAATCGGACGCTCGGAAGCCTTCTGGCGTGGACAGTATGGTTTGGTCCAGGAAGCCTTTCCTCAGTCATTCCAGCAGGTCAGCGTGACAGATTTCGCACGCGCGCTCAACCATGTCGAACCTAGCCTGATTCGTGTGGAGGCTGACGAAGTGACCTATAATCTGCACATCATTATACGCTTTGAAATAGAAAAAGCCCTGGTCAATGGCGAAATTACTGTTGCATCGCTGCCGCGCCTGTGGAATGAGAAGTATCATGCCTACCTAGGTATCGAGCCCGATAGCGACACGAATGGTGTCCTGCAAGACGTCCACTGGACATTTGGCTTTGGCTATTTCGCCTCCTACACCCTTGGCAATCTCTATGGAGCCCAAATCTACCACTCATTGCGCAAGAGCATTGCCCATTTCGACCAGCGATTGGCAGCAGGAGAGACTGCTTTCATCCTGGAATGGCTGCGTGAACGCCTCTACACGTTCGGCGCAATTTATCAGCCTGATGAGCTAATGCAGCACATTACTGGCGAGGCAGCTAATCCACAGCATCTCATCCAATACCTAACAAAGAAGTTCTCACAGCTCTATGAGCTATAAAAATGATAAGGAATAGAGCTAAGAGCCAATACATTATTTTTGCACGATAAACAGTCAAGTACAGGAGGAGCTGTATAGGACATCATTTCTACTCACTATGCATCAAGGATTGTTCATTCTCTCTAAGATATGTTTTCAGCTTTCCTTTTTGAATAGCTTGTACCAGAGCAGTGTGCCGCTGTACTGCATCTTCAGGCAGATCCGCATGGAACTGACAGACTGGTAGGCGAATGAGCGTGAGATAGTTACCCTGCTGAGGATAAACCGCTATCACATACTTTCGGCCTACGTGGGCACCATCGAATGTTGCCACGACATAACGCTTTTCATCAGGAGCTATAGCAATATGACGTGCTAGATCGAGCGTCTGCAAATATACAGGGACAGCATCGAGGATCTCAACCCTGGGCTTCTTCAAGGCTGAGATAGTGGATAATTCAGTTTCTAGGGCTTCATTGTCAGACATGAAAGGTTCTCCTACTACATGGACCGTAGAAATTGCAGCCAGAGTGATCAAAATCGCAGACTGCCAATCTAGTTTACAAAAGCTGAACAATTTCGTCAAGCTGCTGCAGCCTTACGGGTGTGCCTAGCGTTTTTGCACAGCCCAGCAGAATTGAGCTGAAGGGTCGACCAAGCGGCTAAATTAAACTCATCTCTATCAAGCTCGGTGCTCACTTGCTGCAAAAATCCTCGGCGCACCGCAGCCTTACAGCCTTAGCAGCTCTCAATACACTTGACCGTATTAAGCTTGCATGCTATGCTGCATGTATCTACTATCTAGTGACACTCTCTATCCCGTAGAACGGGATGAGCTTCTGAGCATCGAAGGTTCGTTGGCCATGCTCCCGTGGGAGCCCCGCTCAAATGCAGGTGGCTGCACAAACAAACTGACTCAGACAACAGAGA
>Ga0207416_1003221_pt1 | contig 16078 bp, 15 predicted proteins | sample PaiPotPPM11metaG_FD_184107 | JGI IMG/M metagenome (GOLD analysis project Ga0207416, IMG submission 184107) | Iron sulfur acid spring bacterial and archeal communities from Banff, Canada, to study Microbial Dark Matter (Phase II) - Paint Pots PPM... ...
GAGGTAAATGAAAGAGCCTAAACAGAAGAAAACAGATCAAGAAGCACTCCCAAACGCTGCTTGCAGCCATGGGATAGGGGATGTGAATAAGGCGGGTTCCGTCTTTAGTAGTGCATCCTGAGAGGATCGTCGTTCCCTCCGAACCCAAAAAGCCAGCGTTCTATTGAACGCTAGAGTTTTGGAACTATCATGTCTAATGCTGAATTTGGGCAGGGGCTGCTAGATGCTACATCCAAACAGGCAGATATTAGATCTTATTCCGATTCAGAGAGAGCGAGCTTAAAGAGGAAAGCCTCTCGCCTCAACATAACACCAACCGGAATAGAGTTTATTAAGAATTCCCATGCCTAACGTGTCGTTCAGGAGGGTGTGTGCAGAGCAGAGGCGGACGCGCTAAAGCGGGTCCGTACGCTCTCAGGCGCTAAAGCGCAGGGGCGGGAGATAGACCCGATTTACTGTCGTGCTCCCTTGGGGGTGTCCCCTTTGGGTGTCGCGTCCGTGGGGTGAGGTAGGGGCTCACTCCTCTGAACATATGGTAGCCATGCAGACTAGACGTGCAGACTACCAGATATTTAGACATCAAGACAGTTCTAGAGAGAGTAGGAAGTATGCAGACGTTAACGCGACCAAAATCATCGTGGCCGAATGAGACCATCCCTATGAGCGTGCGACGCCGTAAGCGCATCTCACCGCAGATGTTCATCGGTATGATCGTGACATTGGTGATCGCTGTCGGAGCAGGAGTGCTTGTGGTTGCACGGCCCTGGTTTTACTCCCATGCAGCAGCAGTCGTCAATATGGATTGCACCTTAATCGTACCGCCCAATCCGCTCACCGCACAGGGATTAGCGACTCCTTACCAACTGACCGCTACAGATCGCGGTATGGGTCCATGCCGGGAAGCAAACGCGAAGCAGGCTGCCTTTGTGCAAGGAGCAGTTCTGGATCCTGCCACTGGGAAAATCTCAGTCTATGATCCGCTCGTCGTTGACAAAGGTCGCAAAGCGGCAGTTGATCCAGTTGTACCTAATCTGCCACAGGGTGCAGTTGTGGCTATCTGGTTTGGGTTTAATGGCAATAACCTCACACTTAAAAGCGCACAGAATAGCTTACAGGACGGCAAGTGTACCAATGGGTTAAATGACTCGATCTTTGGGCAGTTTGCTTATTGTAACGCTCCTGCCTTCTTTACAGCTGCCAATCAGGCTATCCAGGCGGGAAAGCTGGTGCCGCCTGCATTAGGTACAGCTAAAGATGGTATGACCTGTCCCACAGTGCGCGATTTCACTGTGGTGGATCAAGATCAGAGTGATAACGTCACCACCACTTATCTCATGACACAAAAGGGTCAGGAAGCCCAGATGACCGCTGCCAATATAGCGAAGTTGCAAAACGGGCAAACTCAGGCCAACGGAAGCGATAACCGCTTAGTGGATGTGGCGCTCGACGGCGCACTTGGCTGTACCCCCTGGATGGCTCCCGATCTAGCCGATCCCGGACAGATGGCAACCGCCTTGCCTTTGAATGAATTGCAGGCTGCCGCACATCAAGCAGCACCGATTGCACTGGTTCCTAGCGGTGATCCAATGGTCCTAGTCAATGGCAACAATAACTTGGACAAAACCAACCTTTACCGCCAAGGCGTCGATCAGCCAGCTGCACAGAATGACGGCCAAGCTAACACGACGACATACTGTAAAAATCTGCTTGCGCATGCGCCATCACGTATCATGCTCGACATGCCATTGACACAGCAGCGTCCCTCTCCTGATCCCGCTGCCGCTAACAACCTGTTCACCTTCCTGGCTCAGCGCTTCAATACAACATGGGGAGCTAATGGCGGCCTCAACTGCCAGGGCTTGCTAGACATGAATAGTCCGATCCAGGTGACGACGGATGACAATGGTGTCGCTATCGATGCGACTGTCAATGGCACAAAGCAGCAGAACAATAATAAGCAGCAAAAAGGACAACAAGGTCAGGGTCAGCAAGATCAGCAGAATCAAGGTCAGCAAGGACAGCAGGACCAACAGGGTCGGGGTCGGCATAGGTGGCAGGGATAATAACAGATTATGGATCGACTTGATCTATTCTAGCGAACAAGGTGAGTGAGAGATCAGGCCCACAAGAAATATCCGTGCTCTACTGCTCCAGCAGTAAAACACGGATATTCTGTCTGATTTGTCACCTCAAGTTGTCCCATTTGTATCTAGGCAAAGACTGCTCTCAAAAAGGGATTTTTCTCTGTGTACTCAGACTGCAAACAAAATCGGGTGATTGTAACACTTTCTCATCCTCAGCGATATACTTAATGAGATCTCAAAAAGGGATTTTTCTCTAGGGACGACCAAAGAATAAGGTCCGAACTTCCGTAGGTACCTATGATCACCAAAATCTGAAGTTAAATCTCGCTCATCTCTATGTATCCATATCATTCTCGTGAAAGGAGTCTACTATGAAGAAACCTTCTGTTCGTCTTTGTCACGTATGTAAAGTATTCTCGATGATAGGAATCGCCAGTCTGTTCATTCTTACAGGTGTAGTAGTCGTGCTCTTGAGCCCTCCCCCGGTTGCTCACGCATGGGGGCGGGGGTATGCAGTTAGCGACAGTTGCTCCAATGGCTGGTGGGAAGACTCTTCAGGCGTCTGTAGACCCCCTGGTTTTTGTGCCACGGGCTCTTACATAAACGGTGGTGATGATGGCCAGATCAACTGTAGCGACAATAGTACGAGGTCATGCCCTGCAGGCTATTGGGGAGACCCTGATAGCTCGCGCTGTATCCCTGATAGTCAGAGGTGCGGTTCGGCCTCTCACCTAAGCAGTGACCAGTCATACTGTGTCGTTTCTGACCCCGAGGGATACCTCCAGCAGAATTATCCCTGATAATTGAGCCGTCAAGGCAATAGTGCCGACAGTCTATTATCGTTTTGTCACTGTTAGGGATGCAGCCGCTGTTCCACCATAGCCAGCGTTGGAATGCCCTGTGTTCCTGGCTGCTCGATAGAAAAAGCGGCTGTGCAGTTGGCGAAATCAACAGCGTGAGCTGGGTTTCCATGGCGAAAGAGATGAGTCAGGAATGCAGCCGCAAACACGTCGCCTGCGCCAGTAGGATCTACCTCCTGGGCTGGATATGCTGGGAAGTGGTAAATTATGCCATGCTCAAACAGCGTGGCACCGTGTTGCCCATCCGTAGCAACCAGCAGCGGTACCAGCTTGCTCCAGCGCAACAGGATTGCATCAGCTTCAGTGCGGTTGCCATTGGCAAAGGGGAGGAGATCATCATGGCTGAGGATCAAAACATCTAGCAGTGGGAGTACCTGGTCAGCATCCAGCCAGGGTGTGGGCCAGACCCGGCCATCAGCATCCCAGCGGCGCAACCAGCCCTGTGGTGTGGCTGCCAAGATCGAACGCGGCTGGCGTGGAAACAGGGTCACGAATGCCGGGTCCAGTTCTTGGGCGAGGGGAGCGAACAGCACAATAGGGGCTGCTAACCAGTCCGGCGGCACATCTGTGATCTGTAGGGAGGTGCCGCGGGTATGAAGATACTGGGTACGGAACCCACCCTGATAGAAATTGGCGAATGTTGTGGTTTGCTCAGATGGTTGCACGTGCATAGCAACATGGGGAAGGTACACTGGCAGAACTGCCCGGAGTTCTGCGTCGGCACTAGTTACTACTCCCGCTGCCAATCCCAGGTGATGGGCCACGAGAGCAGCAAAACTAACTGTACCGCCAAGTGAGAAAGAGCCATCCGGGTGCATATCCCGTGTGACATGCCCAATAGCAAGCAATTCAGGAGGTGAGGAAACCATAGAGCGAAAGTACCTTCCTGTTAAAGCGACCATTATATTTTTGAGCCCTGCATCATCGGCTTGGACGCTTCAAAGAAATGACGACACGTCGCTCATCGCCTTCGCCAATACTCTCTGTGCTGATATCTTTACTATCGGACAGGGCTATATGGACAATACGTCGCTCATAGGGAGGCATTGCCTCAAGAGCAATTGAACGGCGATAGTTACGCACCTGTTGGGCTACCCGCAATGCCAGGGAGCGCAGATTTGCCTCGCGACGTTGGCGGTAATTCTCTGCATCCACAATAATACGTAGGCGATGCTTTGTACGATGGCTGACAATGAGATTGACTAGTAATTGGAGAGCAGTCAGGGTTTCACCACGACGTCCGATCAGCAAACCCAGATTCTCGTTCATTCCGTGGATATTAACCGTTAATGGATTGGTTGAGCACACCTGGACTGCGGCATGGATATTCATATACCGCAAGATATGCTGGAGCACATCTACTGTGATTTCGACATCCTCATGGGAGGGATGCTCCACATCTTGTAATTCATGCTCCGATTCGTTAACAGCTTGTACCTCCGTGCCTCCCAGAAGAGCTTGGTTAGCAAATTCGGAAGAAGGAATGAAGGGCAGAGACTCATCGTCCAGTTCCTCCTCTTCGATATAGTCTTCGTCTTCTTCATCGTCCAACTCCTCTTCATCTTCAGGTAAGGGGACTTCGATTTCATCAGAGCCAAGAAGCGCATCAGCCATCTCTGGCGTGATGATCGCGCTCCTAGTGCTCTGGCTCGGAGTTGTACTTGTACTGCGTACCGTCACACGTACTCGTGCTTCCTTGCTACCCAGGCCAAAAGTGCCTCGACTCGCTTCTTGAAGAACAGCAATCTCGACTTCATCATGGCGTTTCCCCAAGCTTGCTAGTGCTCGGGCGATTGCCTCTTCAACACTTTTGCCACTCGCCTCTATGCTTTCCACGGTTTCTTTTGCCTCCCTGAATATTAAGTGAGATTCCTAATAATGGCTATCGATAGTAACTCCTCAGGTCCCCATCGGGCTACTCAACGCAATTTATTGCGCCCGATTTACCGCTGTGCCCCCTTGGGGTGTCACCTTTAGGTGATCACGCCTGCCATCCCCTGACGGTCAAATCTAGCGTCGTGAGCGCTGTGAGCTTCCGCGACGGCGGGCGGATGCGCTTCCTCCACGCTGGCGTCGAGAAGATGAATAGTTCCCATTGCTTCTCGGCTGTGAGCTCGCACCAGAGCGAACTTTGCTTGCGACTGAGCCAGAGCGTGCACTTTCTTCTTCATTCTCGTCATTTTCGTTCACAGTCTGTTTTGTACGCTGAGAAACAGTTTTCTCGCGAGCAGACTCGTTTGTATTCGTTTTGGCGCTGGTCGAGTCATTGCTGGAAGATGTACTTTCATCGCTCTTAAGTTTCAGATTGGGCACTGTCAGCAGAGAGCCCCAACCAGTAACAAAGTATTGCTGAACGGCCTGGAAGAGAGAAGAGATGATCCAGTAGAGAACCAGGCCAGCAGTGAAACTCCACCCGATAAACAGAATGAAAACTGGCATCACGAACTGCATTGTCTTCATCGTTTGCATTGTGGGATCGGGTTGTGCAGACTTGTTGTTGCCGCTACTAATGGCTGGCGCGATCTTGGGCTGAGAGATGCGCAATGATATGAAAGTTGCCAATGCTGCCAGGACTGGCAGAATGTGGGAAGGATCTGGCTGTACCAGCGAAAGTGTCCAGGACCAGTGCAGATGAAGAATGGGATTCAAAAAAGACAGCCATCGAAACCAAGTGAGATCCAGATTGGGAAAATGGTTAAATGGTGTCACAAACGGCTGGTAAAGAAGATTGTTCAGGTCGTGATAACTATGTGCCCTCACCACCGTATAGAGTGCGTAGTACAGACCATAGAGGACAGGCAATTGCACTAACATGGGGAGACAACCAGTTAGCGGACTCACGCCATACTCTTTATAGAGTGCTTGCAATGCTTGCACCTGAGCCTGCTGGTCCTTGGCATACTTCTTACGGATCTCCTGCATCTGTGGTTGCAGTTGCTGATTAGCTTTCATGGATTTAAGCTGCTTCAAGGTAAGGGGAAAAAGAATCAGCTTAATAATCAGCGTTAGTACTACAATTGAGAGGCCAAAATCACCAAAAAGATGATATAAAAGCATCAGCCCATTGAAAATGGGCCGCATAAAGATCTGGCTGAATAGAAAACCTATCTCACCGAAAAAGTTCACAGAATTCTCCTGCCTTCCTTGATCTCATTTGCCCAGGTTCTCTGGTACAGGATCATACAGGTTACCGTGATAAAATGGGTGACAGTGCCTGATACGTTTGATCGTCAGCCAGCTACCACGGAAAAAGCCAAAACGTTCAATTGCCTCATATCCATAGTGCGAACATGAGGGCGTAAACCGACACGATGAAGGCAGGATCACCGACAGCGTGTGCTGATATAACCATATCAAGGCAAGTGCAATGTATTTCACGTTTGCAATCCTTGTGCGTGTTCAATTCCTCGCCTCTTGCGTAGCGGAGAGATCGAGGAGCCGCGCTCGACGTAACAATATCCGTAAGTCTTCTACAAGGTCAGCTAATTTCACGCCAGTGACTGAGGTTTTCGCACTGATTACTAGGTCCCATCCTGCTGGAATATCAGCAAGAATAGGCCGAATTGCCTCGGAAAGTAACCTTTTCACATAATTACGTTCGACCGCGCGTTTGGAAACACGTTTACTGACGATGAAGCCAATACGCAATGTTGCTAGGTCATTCGGTGCAGACGTGAGGATAAGCAGCCGGGATGCTGTACTGCGTCCCTGCTGCCTCACACGTTGAAAGTCTTTACTTTTACGTAAGCGTAACGCACGTTTGAGTGCCACAGTATTGACGATTAAACTGTTAAGCTCCAGCGCCCTTTGGCACGGCGTGCCTTGAGGATACGCCGGCCGTTGCGAGTAGCCATCCGTTTCATAAAGCCATGTTCACGTTTGCGCGGGATGCGCTTTGGTTGCCAGGTACGTTTCATAAGACCTCTTTTTTTGCCTCCACTTAGGATATCCCGTAGATTATAGCGAGTATACCGTGTACTGTCAATTCTTCATGTCTCGATTTTCCCGAATCGGGCCTGTCCCGATTTCAGAATTGCTCCTAAATTTCCCGAATTCTCAGGCCTAAAGGTATTGACAAGACGAAACACCTGTAGTAATATACTCCCTGTCAAGAAACCACCTGGATGTGCAGGTGAGTCGGTGACTATAGCGAAGAGGGTACACCCGTTCCCATCCCGAACACGGCAGTTAAGCTCTTCAGCTCTCACGATACTGCGGGGGCAGCCCCGTGGGAAAATAGGACGTCGCCGCCTCACCCGCCCGTGTCAGGTGGTTTTTTACGTACCTCATTCTTTAAAAAAAGAAAGTAACGAGGTACGTAATTTTTTAGGAGTGGCTTGGAGGAACCGACTCGCTCTTGTATCCCCATACTGTGAGAAAGTAGTCAATGGCACAGAAATCTTCTGACTGCATATCTTCTTCCATCTGTGCATGCAAGCTCTCTAGTTCCTTCTGGGTGGCTACTTGAGTCTGCACAAAGAAGGGTTGAATGAGCTTGTGAAAGACAAGGTGGTCTTGGACGTTCCCCTCATGCAGTTCTGTTCCCGCTGAATAGTCCAGTGCATGCGCTCGGTACTGAATATCCTGGTAGCCTGCCTGTCGCAGTAATGAGCGCAACACATTGGCAGCCCCAATGGTTCGTCCATGAGGAGAAAAAGAGTGACCAGCCCTGTAAAGAGCGAGACCAATCAAGCCTGAAAGCTTATCAAATGCCGGACTATTGGTAAAGCCCCACTCGGCTTCGGTCAAGCGCAGAAGCCCTCCTGGCTTGGTAATCCGAGCACACTCCTGGATTAATGCTGGCCACTGCTCTCTGGAGAGAAATCCAACGAAGATACGTCCATTGACCAGATCAAAGGTGTTATCAGGAAAGTGTAGTGGCTTCGTTGCATCCATCTCCTGAAACTGCACATTCGATAGCCTCTGCGACGTGGCTAGGCTGGTGGCATATTCAATCATAAGGTGACTAATGTCAATGCCGACCCCATGCATATGTGGATACTGTGTCACTACGTCGAGTAACCACCCTCCCGGCCCACAGGCGATGTCGAGTACGTGATACACCTGGGGGAGATCGGTTTGCTCGGGGAGAACGCCTCCCATGGCCTGATTGATCACACGATCCTGGACCATGAGACGGGCCATTTCCGCCGCATTTTCCGCATCAAGAGCATAGCCCTCATAGCTATGCGAACCGACTGAAGAATCCGGGGTATGAGTCATGTGTGTACCTCCTTGGAGAGATGAAGTGGTTCCTTATAGTGCGTAGAGTGTCTGTGCTGTTTTCTACAGTGGAACGCTTGACGAGATGGAGATAGATATTCTCTCTCCTCTTTCTTAAAAATATGTACAACTTCACTGTATATATGATATATGATAATATCATATTCTTGCAATGGGAAGGGATAAAGAAGATATAAATATGTTACCCTCTCAATAGTGGCAAGAAAAGAGTCTTTTTGATAATGAAAAAAGGGCCCTCCCTGCAAGCATTATGTCTCTATGGGACAATAGTACCCATTCTTCTCTCCCCATAGCATTTGCAAATGAGCCACTTTTCGACTATCATAAACACAAGAGAGAAGCTTCTTCTTTCCTGAACAGAGAAGAGGGTGAGCTTAATATGCAGACAGAACAGGAAACAGCTCTTGGAGCTTACGCTCATCTCATGCTAGAGCATGTGTCACTGGGGATGGCGCTGTTTGAGGCTCGCGAGCAGCGCTTGCTCGCTGCTAATCCTTGCTATCAGGCATTCTTGGAGCCACAGTGGCAGCATGGGCAGGCCATTGGGCACACCTTGACTGAGTTCGTGCCTTATGCAGAAGATGGGAAGATCACCGAGTTGTTCCGCAAAGTGATGGAGACAGGCGTTTCCAACCGCATTGAAGAATATGCTTATTCAACTGGCGCGGATGGCATGAGGTACTGGAATTGGACCCTGGACCCAATCTGTGAACAGGGACAGGTGTGCTATGTCCTGCTAACACTGACTGAGGTTACATCTCAGGTGGTGGCACGTCAGGTTGCCGAAGAAACGCATGCAGTGCTGATGCAAACCCATCAGCAGCGGCTCCAACACATCGAAACTATTCTCTTGAGTGTGAGCAGTGCCTCTGAGCCAGCGGTGTTTGCTCAGGCCCTGCTGCATGCTCTCGACGCATGTTTTTCTCCACAGGTGCTGGCGCTCTATGATGCCCATCCTGAGCATGAAACCCTCTCGCTGTTGGCTTCGCAGACCGATGGCAGTTTACAGCAGGAAGCGCCTCTTTTCCCGACACTGATTGCATATAGCTATGGAAGTTCTCCTCTAGTTGAGGCAATGAAAGCACACGCCCCTCTGATCAAGAAAAAGTCTCCAGATAGAGAGAGGAGCCAGGACAGGGAGACGGAGTCTTTGCTAGCTCTGCCAGATGTGCAGTGTGTTGTATACCTTCCTCTCCGGGGAAAGCGATGTGAAGGAGTCCTAGTAGCGGCGTTTACCACAGAGGAAAATGTCACTGATCTGCTCATGCCCATCCTCGAGGAGTGTACTCCTCATCTGGCAGAGGCACTGGCAGAGGCGCGGCTTCGTGCTGAGATTGCAGACGAGCGGCAAGGCTTACACACTGTCCTTGATCAGCTTCCAGAAGGCATCGTGTTAGTAGAAGCGAGGACAGGGAAGGTCAGGTATGCCAACTCGGTAGCCGCCCATCTGCTGGGATACGCGCTTCCCCACTTGGTTGGTGTGCCGTTGAATCAATCTGCATTGCGTTCCCCCTATGGGCTCTCAAGCCAGCACCAGCAGTCAGCTTTCCACTGGAATTTTGCTCTGGTTGATGCCCTGTGGGGAAAGACCGTCACCAACCAGGAGATCGTGGTTCCTCGTCCTGATGGCAGCGAGATCGTCGTGCTCAGTTCCGCCGCACCCATTCGGACGTCGTGCGGGCTGATTACCGAAGCGGTGATGGTGTTTCAGGATATTACTCCCATGAAGCAGCTTGAGCAACAGAAAAACGAGTTCTTTGCCGTCGCAAACCATGAACTGAGGACTCCTCTAACATCGATACTGGGATTTGCTGAACTGTTACAAATACATAGCGCCGAGGATGCGAGTACTATGCAGCAGTATGCGATCAGCAGCATTGTGCAAGAATGCGACCATCTTAGAAGACTCATGCATGAGTTGCTCGATGTCTCGCGTCTGGAGCACGCCCTGTTGGATATGGAAAGAGGCTATCACGATCTGCTTGCTCCTCTCACACAGATCGTCACTAAGCATCGTCAGATCACCAGTACGCATCGGCTGGACTTCACAGTGGAAGATCTTGAGTCCACTGAGCGTCTGATGGGGTGGTTTGACTTGATGCGGATCGAACAAATGGTGAATAATCTGCTAGGTAATGCTGTCAAATATAGCCCTCCTGGCAGTAAGATTGAGCTTGGGGTGTCTCCCCGCCGAAGTGCTCAGGGCATAGCGCAGGAGGTAGTGATCTGGGTCAAGGATCAAGGGATCGGGATTACCGCTCGTGACTTGCCTCATATCTTTGAGCGCTTCTACCGTGCATCCACGTTCGGTAGGTCGTCCATCAGTGGCTTCGGGATAGGATTGTATCTGACCAAGGAGCTGGTGCAAGCCCATGGGGGGCGCATCTGGGTAGAGAGTACGAAAGATCAGGGGAGTACATTCTTCGTAGCCCTTCCCCTTGGAGAACCTGCATGAGGAGTTGCGGGACAGATCTTGCCAATTAGGGTAACTCCCCGTACCAATCGACTTCATCAACGCGATTTACCGTGTCACCTTTAGGTGATCGCCAATGGGTAGGGGCCCAATTCATTGCGCCCACTGTACCCCAGCTACCACATCAATGAAGGCTGTATTATCCCCACCTTTGCTGTCGATTCCCTGGAAGGTCAATACCTGGCTCCCTACACTGACGGTGAAGCTACTAGTGCTGTATTGTTTGTACTTGAAGCTATCAGGCGTGAAAGTGCCTACCACCTGTCCATCAATCAATATCTGGAAGTCCTCATTGTTCTTCTTGCGTTGAGCTGCATAGAACGAGATCTGGTAGCTACCCGTCGCAAAGCTGATCGTCTGGCGGATCGAGCCTGTTTGCTGCAAGAATGCGACTTGCATACCTTGAGGAGCATTGGGATTACTACTAGTCAGATACCCCATAGCTAAAGCGAGGGGCTTGTGTCTGTACTCCACATCAACTCAGACACCGGAGGTGCTGCTTCTGTTTCGTCATACGACACATCATGGGAACCGAAGTTCCACCGGGCACTCTGACAAGGTACCCGTCCTCAATCAGGCTTGCCGAAAGAGGAACGCTATTGATCGACCGAGAACGTTTTACCCAAGCACGGTATTCTTGCTTGGAACCCGACCGTTCAGTTGGAAAAGAACCTGGAGGCGAACTGTCTCTCTCTGGCGAACCAGAGTGCCTAAGCCTACAAGAGTCTATTCTACCTGAGCTATTGAAAACCGGAAAGAGGAATAGGCGAAAGGTACCCCGGTGCCCAAGCTCCAAAGAAGGTAGTCCCACCGTGCCCCCTTTGGGGGTTCCTCCCCATGGCTGAAGCGAGGGGCTTCCTGGGCCGAGATGGTGAAAGCACTGCCGTTAGCAGCAATGCCTGCCTCATTACTGAAGGTCCAGTTGCTCCCTGTAGGACCGTACTGATAATTACCGTGGATGTATTTCTAGAATTTACCATATTTCAGAGCGTCGGTTTCCTAATTAGACTCAGCATTTCAGTCGTTTCACAAGCCAATTCTTCATGATGATTCTTCCCTCGTGGCGTCGGTTTGGGTGTAAATTTTGACATTAAGCGTCAAAATTTACACCTAGATAGAGAGTCGTAGTATACAAGATCAGTGAATCGAGGTTACAAATGAATCTGCTACTCTTACAACAGGAACGCAAAGATGGCAAGGTGAGAGAGGCACCAAAGCCAGATGCCATTGACTGGCTGTTTACTATCATCGGGTTTATGGCAATCGAGGCTATTCCTGTCGGAGGGCTCATAGCTTCGTGGATGAGCGGGATAGTGCCAGGGCTCATTATCTGCGCAATCTTTGCTGTAGGGCTGCCATATGCAGTCATGTCGGCAGAAAGGTGAGATTGGTATGAGCAAGGAACTGCCGATACCACCAGAGGATAAAGAAGGTATCTTTGAGCAGATGGCTCAGCTCTTTATCGATACCTATGAGGAGCTTGTAGCAGCGATGGAGGTGATGAAGCACATGGGGATCGATCCAGACAACCGGAAAGAACGTGTCAATGAGCTTCAGATGCGGTATACAGGGATCATTGAGAAGTATCAAAGTAAGATGTTTGAGCAGCCGGAGCAAGACAATAAGGAACACCGATTATACTATAGATGGGCTACGAAACCCAGCGACCAACCCTACGAAGGAAGATAGCGCAGCTCAGGGGACAGATGAGCAGGCGCTCTTTTTGTTTCTCGTAAAGATGTCGCATAGATGTCTACAGTTTGTCATTGCGCAATGGGCATGCGTTGGGTAGTATTGTGGTAGACTGTATGGATTACCCACATCGTGACCGAGTCAAGGCCATAACATCGTAGCTTGGGCAAATGGCTTGAGCAGCGGTGTAGTTGACTCTTTGGGAGCTACGATGTGGTGACACTGACAGGGTTACGATGTTCGTAATCCATACATAGACACTCGTTGTGAGTGTGGTATGAGAATTGTTTGAAATACCTTATAAAAGGGAAAAGACAATGAAAGGTGATAATACTTCTGGACATTCAAAAGATGTAAAACACTCTTCAGGTCCACAAGAAGTCCATACTCGTGTATTTGATCTACTCCGACAGGCGGCTACTCAGAATGACCCGTGGCAACTACATGATTCTCCAAAAGGAGAAAGACGTCAAGGTGCAGGAACACCAAAAGAGATTGGAAGAGAGCCCGAAGGCGTAAAAAAAGGCAGCATATTGAGCCTTGCTCTACGTCGGGATACCCATGCTGCTGCACTCTTAGAAAGGCTTCATGTCTCGCGTAACAGAGAATACAACAATGCCTTAAAAGAAATTGAGGACATTCATCGGTGGCTAGGAGCATCCTTAAAAGGTGAAGATCTAGATGCTTTTAACAAAGAACAAAAACAATACATGGGAATGGCTAAAATCTTAGAAATGCGTATAGTAATTTTAAGCAAAGAATTAATATCTATAAATGAAAGACTAGATCAATCAATTCAGCGATCTAATAATACTTCAAAGGCTGGCATTGAGAATCAGATACAAGAAATGATAAAAGCGAGAAAAGAACAGAAAAATAGCATAGTAACATATTATGATGTTTCAATGAGCATAATAAAGAAGCATAAATCTGCACTTCAAAAATTTGAGGGCTTAGTTACCAATACGGGAGAATCTTCCACACACACGGCACCAAGCGGAGAGTTCCGGCGTGACCCTCCTCCGCACTTTTCGTGAGCCTCAACATAAAACAGACTCGGTCTCTGCGCCGTGTCGTCGCGACGATAGCAAGGACATGCCAGCTTAGAATTGCAGTATGGTGCCATAGAACGCACAAAAAGCCCCGGTCCACTCGCAGTGAGCGGCCGGGGCAGTGTCATTTGTGCTTGCGGCATCGTATGACTGAGCAGGCGCTGTTTTTGTTGTCCACCAAAATGTTTTTCGTAAAGATGTCGCACAGATGTCTATGGCTTGGCATTGCGCAATGGGCAGCCGTTGGGTAGTATTGTGGTAGGCACGTGCGACAAGAAGTCGCATTGCGAGAGTCGGAAACATGAGCACGTATCCAATGCTCATCCCTGAACGCGACATGCGTCACTGGTAACGGTGGGGTGTGAAGCTTGCGTGAAAGTCTAAGGGGAGAGTCAACCGCAGACTCAAACCGGGCGAGGGGAAGTTCGGACGGGTGAATGCAAATGAACCTTTGATGAGGCATCGTTACGCAAGGTCACCGAAAAGCGCGTTGAGACGGTGATGAACGGGTCAATGAGCCATCCTGGGCGTGTCTACGGGATGGGAGGATACCTCGACCCCGGTGCAAAGAAGGCACCCACCCCGAACGTATCTCTGCAATGCGGAACTTGGGAACCCCACGAAGGTCCGAAGAGGAGGTCAATCCTCATCGGTAAGCCGACCGCAAGGAAGGCCCAATCCCCTCAGGGGAATGGGAGGGATCAAGAAGCGAATGCTGCCAACCGAAAGGGAACAGGAAAACATAACTGGGCAGATAGGGCAATACCCACACGTAATGCGTGGCTGACGTGATCCTGGTGTATCACCCAAAGAACGATGTGAAGGAGATGTATCGAGGGAAAAGTTAGGTGCAAGGGGAACCTTGCAAACGGAACCAAGAGGCAGACCGATCGGACTGCTCTTCGCCTGAGACATCCTTTCTTTCAGGTGATGTGCTTGAGCCGTGTGCGTTGAGAGACGCAAGCACGGTTCTGAGGAGGCTGAGGGGCGGCAACGTCCCTTGGCTATCCGACTCGTTGTGAGTGTGATGTGAAATATGTTCTAAAGTTATGAGAAAAGGAGAAAAATAGCATGTCAAACCGTGGTGATAACCCCTTACAAAGACAAGGTGATCAAAGAGTAGGTGGAAGTCCAGGTCCATCAAATCGTAGCCGACCACTACACTATGATAAGATAAGCGAAGGTTGGCGAGAATCTATTAATGCAACACTACAAGAAACAGAGCGACACTTGAGAGTGTATGGCGTTCTTCCTGAGGATGCATCCAGTATGGCTCGTTGGATGCATAGGGATAAAAAGCGAGAACCATATGATGCATCTAATGCTGAAGATGCTTTAAGAGTAACATTAATAATACAAGAAAAAGAGAGAGATAAAAAAATAGAAAGAAAAAGAGAAATAGAAAAGGGAAAAGAATCATCTGATGCTATTATTGACTTATTAGCAACAAAGAAAGAAATGGATCGGTCATCAGATATTCAAAAGATTAATGCATTCTTAGATAGAACTGAATATAAAACAATACAAGGAGTATATGATTTACTTTGTTATAGAAAAAGAAAATATAGTAATAATAGTTATATAAAAACACTTTTCAATCAAGTTTCCACTCTTCGTGCGTATGCAATAAAATACTATAAAGAGACTCATGAGACAATAACATCAGAAGAACAAAAAGAAGTAAAAAAAGCGTTGGATAGACTTCGAATAGGACTTCCTAAAATAGACTCAGCCCCATCTATAGATAACTTTATGGAGATAGAATACTACCCCTAGCACTCCCAAAGAGCAATTCACATCTGCTCTTTTCATCTCGAAGCACAAAGCCCCGGTGCTCACATCGAACAGCCGGGGCATCGCATAGATAGGGCGCTCTTTTTGTTTCTCGTAAAGATGTCGCATAGATGTCTACAGTTTATCATTGCACAATGGGCTTACGTTGGGTAGTATTGTGGTAGGCACTCGTTGAGAGTGACTTGATAGAAATGTTCTAAAAGCTTTATGAAAAGGAGAAATGCTATGTCAGACCAAAGCCGTAGAGGATCAGATAGAAATCCTCCACCCGGCGATAAAGGAGACAATTCTCATCAGAGTAGATCACAGAGTCCTTCAAGGCACAATCGTTTCAGTGGGGAATTCCATGCAACTGGCCACCCTGACCCTAAGATGGCAGGAATGGCAAGATTAGCAAGTAAAGAAACGGCAAAACTAGCAAACACTGCTCCGGGAAAGTTTAGGAGGAAGTTTGATAAAAGACCAACGGATACTTCCCAAGCTGATAGCAGTCGTCTAGGTCAACAACTACAGGGAGATGTAAATCCACCTCAAATTACCTCTTCTTTTTCTCATCAGAGTGATACTAGCGGCGTGGGCTTTTGGGATCCAAGCGGTCCTCCACCACACACAGAAAAAAGCCTTACTGAGCCAAGTCATCTGAACCGCCCACCAAAAGACACATTAACAGGCAAAGAACGTGCTGACCAAGACACTTCAGATGTTTCAGGAAAGAAGCCGGAAAAAGATAGATTAAGTCATCTTAATGAAGAAATTAACAGTATTAATCGCAGTCTTAGCAGTATAAGAGCAAATTTGGGAAAATCAAAGGAAAATGCTAATATTGATATACATGATGAATCTTTTTGTTTATATAGAGAAAATGTGTATGAAGAATAT
>Ga0207416_1003222_pt1 | contig 16077 bp, 13 predicted proteins | sample PaiPotPPM11metaG_FD_184107 | JGI IMG/M metagenome (GOLD analysis project Ga0207416, IMG submission 184107) | Iron sulfur acid spring bacterial and archeal communities from Banff, Canada, to study Microbial Dark Matter (Phase II) - Paint Pots PPM... ...
GCTCACGGGTGCGGTCTCGCACGTTATTCCCGGCGCGACCGGCGCGACCGTCACTATCACGCCGAAGAGCCAGTTGCTCACCGCGAGCTTCGCCCTTCAGGCCGTCACCAGTTCTCCCAGCAGCGCCAACCGCCAGGTGCAGGCCACCCAGTTGACCTACACCACGCCCCCAGCGACGAAGACCGTCAATGCTACTGGCAAGAAGCAAACACTCGCCACTAATGCCACGGGATCACTGACGTTTTATAATGCTACAGGTACTCCGAAGGGAGTCAGTGCTAATACTGTATTCCCGCTTGGAAACGGTGTTCAAATAGAAAATACTACTTTTGCCTATGTTCCAGCGGCTCAGGGTAATCCTCCTACGGAGGGATCAGTAACGGTTGTTGCCAAAGCACTAACTTCAGGTTCTCGCGGAAACATCGCGGCTAATACTTTGTATCTACAGCCTTGCTGCGGGCAGAACTCTGGGATATCCGTTTCTAACACCTCCGCTTTTCACGGTGGACAAGACCCGCAAAACTACACATTTGTGCAGCAGAGCGATGTGAACAATGCCGCCTCGGCGCTGGAGCCGCAATTGACGACGCAGGCCATGTCCGGGCTGGCTGGTCAGAGGAAAGCAGGCGAGCCGTTTGTCGCTCAGCCCGCGTGCAGTACGAAGTCATCGGCTAATCCCGCCGTGGGCGCGAAAGCCAGCAGCACGACCGTCACCGCCACGGCAACCTGCACTGGCGAAGTCTACGACCTGGCCGGGGCGAACAAGCTCGCGGCGAATCTGCTCGCTAAGAAAGCGGTCACCAATCCTGGCGCTGGCTACGCCCTGGCGGGCAGCATCGTGACGTATCCCCCGCAAATTACGTCGGTTGATGGTCAGTCGGGGACGATAGACCTGGTGATCAAGACGCAGGGCGTGTGGGCGTATCAATTCACTGCCGCCGCTAAAACGCACCTGGCGCAATTGATCGCGGGCAAGAGCAAAGATCAGGCGCAGGCGGCGCTGTTACAACAGGCAGGAGTTGCGCAGGCCAGCATCTCGATCGCTAACAATGGTACAACACTGCCGACCGACCCGACGCAGATTGACATCGTCATACAGAGCGTTTCCGGTGCGCCTGCGCCGACGGTGACGCCGGGGACAGGGACGGCGCTGCCGGCCACGCCAACGGCTGGACCAGGAACGCCCCAAAATGGGAATGGGTAAAACGTGGAACGGGTAAAATGTGGCGGCGCAATTCATTGCGCCTGGAGTGGCCCTGGATGCAGTTGCGGAATGGCCCGCTGAACTGCGCCGCCACAGGGTAAACTCGCTGCAACATCAAATGGGAAGTGGGTAAATTCTAATCGCGGAGAACGTTGATTGATGTGGGGCGCAATTGGACGATTGGGCGCGATGAATTGCGTCCCTTACGAAAGGATTAACATACGCCATGCTGTCTCTCGAAGGCAGGCAACTGGGAAATTATGATGTCATCCGGCGCATTCGTGTAGGCGGCATGGGGGCGGTTTACGAGGGGAAACAACGAACGGCGTTTGGGCGGCGCGTCGCCATCAAGGTCATTCTGGGCGATTATGCCCGCGACCCCGACATGCGCCGCCGTTTTGCGCGCGAGGCCCGCACCATTGCCCGGCTGCATCATCCTCATATCCTGCCCTTGATCGAGTTCGGCGACGAAGGCGGTCTCCTCTTCCTGGTTATGCCCTTCATCGACGGCGGCACGCTCACCAGTCACCTGCGGCGCAGCCTGCCGGACCTCAACGAAGTCTCCGCCATGTACCAGCAACTTCTCGATGCCGTCGAGTATGCGCACGAGGAAGGCTTGATCCACCGTGATATCAAATCCTCTAACGTCTTATTAGAACACCGGCGCAGCGGGCCGCCCTATGCCTACCTGGCGGACTTCGGCCTTGTGCGCACGCTGCGGCAGGCCGAGGGCGATCAGAGCGGGCAATCCATTCCCCTCGACCAGGTTCCAGGGACGCCGCACTACATGGCTCCCGAACAGACGCGTGGCATCGTCACGCCCCTGACGGATATCTATGCCCTGGGCGTGCTGCTCTACCAGATGCTCACCGGAGAACTGCCCTATGACGACCCCGACGAGATTCGCGTGATTCAGATGCACCTCCAGTCACCCATCCCATCGCCCTGTGATCGCGACGCCACCATTCCCGCCGAGTTGAGCGAAGTGGTGCGTACCGCGATGGCAAAGTTGCCCGAAGACCGCTACCAGAATATCGCCGCGCTGCGCGATGCCTTCTTGCGCGCCGTGAGTGGTTCGGCCAGCAGCGGCGCGGAACCTGTGCTGCCCGTCGAGGAAGTATTCTCCGAGCCGGTGCGTTCCCCGCGTGCCTCCGTGCCGCTACAGCCGCTCGAGCTGCCCGCGCCCGCCGCGACCGAGCGGCGCCTGGCAAAGCAGGTTGTCGCTCCTCCAGAGCAGGGCAGGCGGCGCGTCACGGAATCCATCAGGAACAAGCCACTGCGCATCACCGAGTCCGTACCCGGCAAGCGAGTAAAGCGCAAGCGCCGCGCCACGCCTGTTCTCGTGGCGACGATTGTCCCACTCGTTCTGCTCGCGCTGCTGATTGTGCCGCGCATCCTGGGCATCAGCCTGTTTCCGGTGGGCTTTCCATTGTTGGGAGCCAATCCGACGGCGACGGTGACGATCATCCCACAGAACAAACTACTTCAAAATACCTATTTGATCACGGCCTCGCCACAGGTGGTAGCGCCGTTGCTGGCGAAACGCTTCATCCCCGATCATAAAGTCTCGCAGACGTTGTCAGGAACGCGCGCGGGCCAGGCGACGGGCAGCAAGACCACTGGCGGCTCGCAGGCGACGGGTACGATTCTCTTCGTCAATACTGAACGTCAGCCTGTGACCGTCTCCGCCGGAATGGTCTTCGCCACGATTACCGGCGTGCAGGTGCAGACCATTGCCTCCGTGGTTGTGCCGCCGCGCCGGCAGGGAGAGAACGGCACAGCCACTGTCCAGGCGATAGCTCTGACCGCTGGCGCTGGCGGCAACATCGGCGCGAATACCATCAACACGAAATGCTGTAACAGCCTTTCCGTCAGCAACCCCAACGGCTTTAGCGGCGGCGCGAATGCCTACTCTGTCGCGGTCGTCACCCAGGCTGATATCAACCGCACGAGCAGCGCCCTGATCGCTCAGATGGAGCAGCAGGAATTGCAGCAACTTTTGCAGGGGCTTCCGACGGGCGAAGTGCTGACCGGGCTACCGACCTACACGACACGTGTCTCGTCCGATCACCCTGTTGGATCAGAGGTCGGCCAGTTCACCGTGCAGGCCCAGGTGAGCGCCTCCGCCCTGGCTTACAATCGAACATCCGCCGACCAGCTTGCCGGGCAGCTATTAAGCCAGCAAGCCTCCCAGCAGTTGGGCGGCAATTACCTGAGGCAAGGCGCGCTGTCAACGGCGGTGCCGCGCATCGTGCAGCAGAACTCGGATGGCGTCGCCTATTTGAGCATTACCGTACATGGCGCGTGGCGCTATCATTTCTCCGCGGGGCAAGTGAACCGGTGGCGTCAATCCCTCAAAGGAATGACAAAAGAAAACGCCCTGGCCTATCTGAATGGAGAAAGCGGAGTCTCCGCCGTGCAGCTTCAACTCCCCTTCGGCACAGACCATCTGCCCGCCACAACCAACCTCATCCAGATCGTGTTTGCGGGTTCATAAAACCCCTGACACCCACAAGGAGGGGCGTTGCATCGTGCCTGCCACCCCCAAGGAGGGGCGATGTATCTTGCCTGCCACCCGCAAGGAGGGGCGTTGCATCGTGCCTGACACCCACAAGGAGGGGCGTTGCATCGTGCCTGACACTCACAAGGAGGGGCGATGTATCTTGCCTGACACCCGCAAGGAGGGGCGATGTATCGTGCCTGCCACCCGCAAGGAGGGGCGTTGCATCGTGCCTGACACCCACAAGGGGTGTCACTACATGATTACCCGTTGATAGGCAAGGTGCAGCGCCGCCTTTTTCTGATATGCTATACTGATCACGGCAATGGCGTGCTTTGGCAGCGTGGCCTGGCACAATAGCGCGATATTTGGCCCACGCCCCTACGGGACGCAGACCCATTTGGGAAAGGGAATCGATAAGAGAGATGAGCGAAAAAACAGAACCCGCGCTGGGTGAGATGCAGTATCAAACCTCCGTCCTCGATTTGATTGGCGGGACGCCGTTGGTGCGCCTGAATCGCGTGGCAAGCGGCGTGCCGCCGGTAGTATTGGCGAAAATGGAGATGCTCAATCCGGGCGGCAGCGTCAAGGATCGCATCGGCCCGGCGATGATCGACTATTGCGAAAAGCAGGGCTTGCTGCGTCCGGGCGGCACGATTGTAGAGCCGACGAGCGGCAATACCGGCCACGGCCTGGCGATTGCGGCTGCCATCAAGGGTTATCATTGTATTTTCGTCATGACCGATAAGGTGAGCGAGGAGAAGCGCAGCCTGTTGCGCGCGTATGGCGCGGAAGTGGTGATCTGTCCTGGCAGCGTGACGAGTGACTCGCCCGATTACTATAAAAACGTGGCTTACCGCTTAGCAGGGGAGATACCGGGAGCGTGTTGCCCCGACCAGTACGCCAACCCGGCCAACCCCGCGGCGCATTATGCCACTACCGGCCCCGAAATCTGGCTCGCGACGGCGGGGCGCGTGACGGCTTTCGTCGCCGGCATCGGCACGGGCGGCACCATCAGCGGCACGGCGCGCTACCTCAAAGAGCAGAATCCCAACATCAAGATCATCGGCGCTGATCCGCCGGGTTCCGTCTTTTCCGGCGATACCCCTAAACCATACAAAATCGAGGGTATCGGTATGGACGTTTTCCCGAAGAACTACGATCCCTCCCTTGTCGATGAGGTTATACGCATCGATGATCGCACCTCGTTTTACCTGGCGCGCCGCCTGGCCCGTGAGGAAGGCATACTGACGGGCGGCTCCGGTGGGACAGCCCTGGCCGCCGCGCTGGCATACGCGCACCGTCTGACGCCCAGCGATGTTGTCGTCGTGCTGCTGCCCGACACCGGGCGCGGTTACCTCAGCAAGCAGTTTAATGATACGTGGCTGCGCGAGAATAACATGCTCGTCCAGGCCGAGACGGCCCAGCCGACGCTCTACGACGTTCTGACCTATCGTCGCAGCCGCACGCAGACCATGCCGCTCGTCGTCGGCATCAGCCCCAGTGACTCCGTCGCCGATGCCGTCGAGTTGCTGCGTCGCTATGGCATCAGCCAGATGCCCGTCATAGAGCAGGGTCGTATAGTCGGCAGCCTCACAGAAAACCTCTTGTTGCGCCATTTCGCCAGCGGCGAGCCGTCGGCCACCACCGTGGTGCGCGACCTGCAAGGCCCGCCGTTCCCGACGTTACCCGCGAATGCACTGGCCCAGGAAACATACACGCTCTTCAGCGCCGGGCAGTCAGCCGTCGCCGTCATGAACGGCGAACTGCTGGAAGGCATCGTGACGAAGAGCGATCTGCTGGACTATTGGGCGCATAACCGTTTGTAATGTCTGAGGCAAGCTGTCTGAGGCAAGCTTGCCTCAGACAGCTTGCCGTCACATTTTTCCCGTCGAGGACAATATAACTATGCATACTCGTTTCACCGGGCTAGTGAATATTCGCTATCCCATCGTGCAGGGCGGGTTGTCTCATTTATCATACGCCGCGCTGGCGGCAGCCGTCTCCAACGCGGGCGCGCTGGGACAGATCGGGTGCGCCTGCTTCGAGACGCCGGAAGAACTGCAGGCCAACATCCGGCAGGCCAAAACGCTGACGGATCAGCCCTTCGGCGTCAATTTTCCCATCGGCCATATCCCCCTGGAGCCGTTTCTTGACGCGGCGCTGGCAGAGCATCCAGCCGTGATCAGCATCACCGGCGGCAATCCTGAACCGCTGCTGCGGCGCATCCAGCAGAGCGGCGTGCCGGTACGCACGATGGTGCTGGTAGCGGGCGTGCGCGCGGCGCGCAAGGCTGAATCCCTGGGCGCGGACGCCGTCATTGCTGTCGGCTTCGAGGGCGGCGGCCACCTGGGCCGCGATGATATCGGGTCGATGGTCTTGATACCGCGCATCGTCGAATCTGTCTCCATTCCTGTGCTGGCGAGCGGCGGCATCGCCGATGGGCGCGGCCTCGCGGCGGCGCTGGCACTGGGCGCTGAAGGCATCGAGTTGGGGACGCGCTTCGTCGCTGTGCGCGAGAGCAACGCGCATCCTAATTACCAGCAGGCGCTGGTGCAGGCGCAAGAAACCGACACCGTGCTTATTGAGCGCAGCATCGGACGACCGGCGCGCGTCCTCAGAGGGCCGCTGGTGGAGGAGATTTTGCGCGTCGAGCAAGCGTTGGAGATGAGCCAGTCCGCGCCGGATGAACGCCTGCGCCGCATGTTGCCCTATATTCTCGGCAAGGTGAACACGCGAGCGGCCCTGGAAGGCGCGCTCGACGAGGGCTTCGTCTGGGCCGGGCAGGTTACGGGCCTGGTCCACGATATACCCACGGCTCAAGAACTGATCGAGCGCACTGTGCGCGAGGCGGAAGAGATCACCCAACGAATGCGGAGGATATTTGAGATTTGATAGGCAATTTGACTATCAAATCTCTTCTTTTTACATCGCTGCCTGGATGCGGCCAAGCAAGGGGACGACCTGTTTTTTGCGCGAAACCAGCCCCTCCACGGTGATCGAATGGCCGTCCGCTTCCAGAGGCGCGCCGAAGACTTCGGCGACGGCCTGCTCGCCGCCCCAGATCAGAAGGTGACAGCGCATGTTGATGATATCAACGATCATGAACAGAAAGACACTGTAGCCGCGTTCATGCGCGATATGCTTCATAGTGGAGAGCAGTTCTGGGACGCGCCGCTCGATAGCCTGCGGGCTGGCCGTTTCCACCGTGCCGACGGCGAACTTCGCGCTGCCCATGACGAACTCTTTGAAGTCGGTTGTCAGCAGCGTTTCGGCGGGGCTGGCGTTGAGATCGGCGGCAGCGGCGGCGAAGATGGCCTGTCCGTATTCCTCGATATCTTCTCCGGAGAGAGCGGCCAGTTCGGCGGCGGTGCGCTCGTCCTTTGGCGTGCAGGTGGGCGAGCGCAGGATCAGCGTGTCATACAGCAGACCGGCCAGCAGCAAACCGGCCACCTCGCGGGGAATCGCCACGCTCGCTTCGCGATACAATCCGGCGATGATCGTACCCGTGCAGCCCACCGGCTCGGCGCGGAACGTGATCGGCCTGCTGGTATACACATCGGCGACGCGGTGATGATCGATGATGCCCAGCAGTTCGGCCTCGTCGAGGCCATCGACGGCTTGCGAGCGCTCATTGTGATCGACCAGGATCACGCGCTTCGGATGGGCATTGATGAGGTCCGTACGCGAGAGGTAGCCGACCAGGCGTCCCTCGGCATCAACGACGGGCAGCGAGCGCCGCCGCGTCAGTACTTTCTGCACCTCGCTCATGAGGTCTTCGGGATGGCAAAAGTCAAACTCGCGGTACATGATATCCTGCGTACTCATGCTCAGGTTGATCAACCGCACGGCGGTGAAGGTGTGGTAGGCTGTGCTGATCACCATGACGCCTTGCTGCCGCGCGGCGGCCAGCGCGCGCGCCGAGACGAGCAGATCGCCGGTAATCACCAGCGCCCCCGCGCCGCTCTCCATCGCCTTCAACTGGGCATCCTCGCGGTCGCCCAGCACGACGAGGCAGCCCGGCTCGATATAGTCGGCCATCGTTTCCGCCTGCATCGCTGCCACCAGAACGCGATCCCCCAGCTTGCGCCGCCCCTCGACCAGCACGCGCCCTTTCAGCACGCGCACCAGGTTATCACGCCGCAGCGGCACGCGGTTGACAGCCTGGGGATCGAGGTCTTTGAAGAAGAGTTTGGCGAGATCTTCGGTGGCGATCACGCCGCGCACCTTGTTCTCGGCGTCTACCACCGGCATTGACCGGCGATTATGCTCCTGGAGTAACTGCCCTGCTTCGAGCAGAGGCTGGTCAATATAGGCGCAGGTGACGCCGCGCCGCATCACATCGCGCACCTGGAGATAGACATCGTCCAACGCTTCTGGCGGCTCAACCTTGTAGCGTTCCAGCACGAAACGCACTTCCGGTTTCAAATCGCCGTTGCGCGCGGCGATAGCCTCTTCCTCGCCCTGTATATTCAATAGTCTGGCATATCCATAGGCCGAACATATCGAATCCAGGTCAGAATTCTTGTGTCCAATGATATAGATTGGCCGTGCCATCTTTGTTCCTCTTTTCGCGTCGCTCTCGTGCTTGCTTGCTCCCTCTTCAGCGGCCTCTTTCGCCGTGTCAGCATGGTTCGCTCTTCAGATACGTTCACTTTGCTTCACCTTCGTTCATCCGTGTAGCTGTCATATTCGCTGTCACTGTGGGCTGTAACGAAGGAGCCTCAGAACGCCTTTTCCCTCTATCATACGTTTCCGTGAGAGGAGAAGCAAGGTCTGGGTGGCTCTCTCCACGTACGCGGGTGGGTGATCATCATCCTCAACTGGCAGCTCAATTTGCTCTCCATCCCGCTGGTTCTGCCCTCTCTCACGGGCGGGGCGTTCAGTTCTGCACGACTTTCGCTCTTCAGATCAGGATTAGCTCTTCAACAACCTCGTTGCGCAATTCGCGGGTATTGCAGCGGCCTGAGCATCATGTTGAGCGAGGTGGCGTTCCACCTCCAGGGAGGTGAGGCGATCGCAGCGTCGGCCACAGGTTGATCGCCAGGCATAGTGCCAGCGCCAGCCCGGTGGGGCCAGAGACACCGAACATGAGAGCATCCAGCGAGATGCCGAAAATACTGACCGTGCTGAGCGGTGACGCAGCGAGGATCGCCCCAATACGCAGCAGCGCAGCAGCATTCCCCAGCCAAAGTGTGGCTGTGACGAGGTGCGGCGAGGTGATCGTGCCGCCGGAAAACCCCGTGATCAGGCGTGGCGCGATGCCGCAGATCAGGAGCGCGATGAAGCCGATCGCGAGACTATGGCGAATGGCGTCCAGGGATATTGGCGGCGCAATGCCAATAAGCAACGCCAGTCCATTGCTCAGTAACAACACACCGGCCAGTATCGCCCACAGGTACGCGCTGGCAATCACTGCCACAAATGACCCGAAGGCGGTGTGCTCCTTCACGACGTTTATCCGGTACGATCGCGCCAGCGTGTGTGGCTGCGGCGCGAGCGCGGCAACTCGTTCGGGCAGGCGACCGCGCCGCCGCATCAGGCTCAGGAACACGCCGGTAAAGATCAGCAGGACAAGGCCAATCAGCAGCATTCCCCCGCCGCCGATCAGGCCAGCGGGTCTACCTGGCTGCAGCGAATCGAGATCGCCCAGGCAAAACAATACCAGCCCAGCGAAGTACCCACCCGCGAGCGGCCAGAGCGCCTTGCGAGGAAACGCGTCGAGTCCAGCATACATAGGCAGCGATTGCGCGGACATGGCGAGCGCCATCGGCACAAGAAAGCCAAAGAGGCCCAGCGTCACGTTGAGATCGTCTCCCGCGCTGACCACTATGCCCGCATTTGCCGGCGCCAGGGACACGTTGGCGAGGTTGACGATACAGGCCAGGCCCAGCGCCGCAAACGCGCCCGCGATGAACGGGAAGACGCCGCGAAAGGCAGGGCGCAAGGCCAGCTTTGGCCCGTTTTTCAATGTTAGCGCAATCAGGCTGACGACGCCCAACAGCGCCGCACATTCCAGCACGCCGCTCGCGATCAGTCCAGTTCGCCAGATGAGCGCGCTCGACAGCGTAGCGAGGGGCTGGCACAGCGCGCGCAGCAGCAAGCCAGCGACAAGCGTCCCCAGTATCCAGGGAACCAACTGAGGCAGCGCCAGCGGATTGCCGCGCAGGCGCGGCACGAAATGCAGGGCCACGCCGATCACAAAGAGACCCGCCCACCCGTAGAGTTGCAGGTGGCCGTGGGCCTGCGCAACGGCGAGCCACCACGGACCGGTCACGAGACCCAGCATGGCCGTGAGCGTCAGCACGGCGGCAAGAGCAAAACCACCGCACGTACCAATGAGGAGAGCTGCGCCAATGACCGGCGCGACCCGTTTGAAGGGTGCTTGATGCGCAATGTTCTGCTGTACCGGTGTCGAATCAGAAGGTGTAAAAATACTCATTCTGCCGCTCCCTCTCAAACCATGGCATCGAGCCCAGATGCCACAGACATCATCCCACGCATCAATCGGACTTATGGCGTGACTTTGATCATGCCCAGTGCGCCCTTGCCGACAGCGACGAAGGAGTGGGTGACGAACGGATAGAGACCAGGCTGAGGGATGGTCAGTTCGACCATGATTGCGCCGCCCGGTGGAATCATCACCGTTTGATCGTCGACGGTATGATTGGCCGGGTTGCCGTCCGCGTAGGCATCGCTGAAGATGGCGCCGATGGCATGGAAGGCGGAAAACTCCGACGGCCCCGCGTTGACAATGAAGAGGCGGATGCGCTGCCCCGCTTTGGCCATTAGCGGCGCGTCTTTGTACTGGTTGGCATAGCCGTTGAAGACCACGTAGTCCGGCGTCGCGTTGTCCAGCTTCGTTGAATCAACCGCGTAGGAGCCATTCTGTAATTGCACGGTATAGAACTCGCTTTGCACCAGCACATACTCATTGGCCGGAACATAGCCATGGGTTGGATCGACGATGATGGCGCCATACATGCCGTTCGCCATGTGGTAGATGACGGTAGGCGCACCGCAGTGGTACAGGAAGATGCCGGGATAGTTGGCTTTCCAGTCGAAAGAGAACCGCTTGCCGGGAGCTACGTCCTGATAATTGACGCTCCACGGCGTCTGGGCGGCGTGGAAGTCAATCGAGTGCGGTATACTGCCATCGTTGATCAGCGTGAAGTGGACGATCTGCCCCTGACGCACTCGCAGAATCGGGCCGGGTACGGTGCCATTGAAGGTCCAGGCATGATAGGCGATGCCGGGGGCAATGGCGATCAGCACTTCCTTGACCGTCAGCGTGATGGTGGCGACCGGGCCTGCGGGAGCAACCGGAGGCGCGGCATTATACGTCGCGTGCGGCGGCATCACCACCGTCGGCACGGCTTGCGCGCTCGTGTTGTTCGTCGCCGGTGCGGCGGAGGTGGCTATCGTGGCCGACCGGGTTTGAGAATTGACAATCCCAATGACCAATATGAGGATCATGATCCCCGTTGCTCCCAGGCTGATCACCCAGCCTGTCCACTCCGCCGGACGGCGACGTTGCGGTGTTCTCACCCTAGAGACGACGCGCCGCTCTCCGCTAACTACTGGTACCGATCCCTGCATCTGGGATTCGCTCTCTGGTTCTTGTATCTGTGTCGTCATTGCTTTTTTCTTTCTTCTCGGAGCCCGTGTTCATACGCGCTCGGGTCTCCATTCTTCGAGGGGAAAACCTGTAGGGGCGTGGGTCAGGTTCCCCCAAAAGGACGGAAACCCATTCTGTTGCAAGTATGCCTGGACCTCACCCCCTTCTGCTGTGACGAAAGTCGCACTATCCTGTGGGCGAAGCAAAGAGCAGGCACCTGCCTACCATCACCGCTCCGGGCTTGTCCGCTGGCTGGTGACGTTTTCCAAGAAGGAACCCCGACCTTTGTTCCCTGCTGGTGATGACGCAGAGGATCGAACACTTTTACGCGGGAGGGATGTATCCCTTATGTCAGCATTGCCAGGCGTTCGCGGTTGACGACGACGGCACGCCCCTGGCGCATCTCGATGGCCCCGGCGGACTCCAATTCTTTGAGTGCGCGCCCCACCACCTCGCGGGCTGTGCCAGCCATCGCCGCCATCTCTTGCTGTGTAAGGTGATGGCCGCGCGCGCCATCGCCGGCGAGATCGCTGTGATCTAGCAGAATCTTGGCGACGCGCGCAGTGACATGGCGCAGTGACAGGTCCTCCACCAGTACCACCAGGTGACGCAGCGCCTCGGCGAGCGAGTGTACCACGGCCACCGCCACTTCTGGCCGGGCGGCGATGAGTTCGCGGAGTTCGTGGTGGCGTATCAGGTAAATCTCGCTCGGCTCCAGCGCCGCCGCGCTGGCCGGATTAGGGCCGCCATCGAGCGCCGGCACATCGTTGAAGGTGTGGCCCGCCGCGATCAGCCGCAGCACCTGCTCTTTCCCCTCCGGCGAGGTCTTGAACACTTTGATCAGCCCCACATGCACATAGTGCATGGCTCCCCCTGTATCCCCTTCAAGCAAAATGATATCCCCCCGGTTATAGTGCCTCACAAGCGTCATGGCTGCCACATGCGCCAGGTCACTCGCACTGAGCGCGGCAAAATACGGTATTCGGCGCAGTGCCGTCACATCAGCAGGCACACGTTACTCCCTTCAAAGACCCCTGGTATTGCACATTCGACTGTGACTCAGGTCACAGCCCATCGACCGTCCATCGGTATACGATATCTATGTCAGGTTCGCATAGCGTACCAGACTATCCAGAAGTATGATACCGCAAAATACGAGTGTGTACCAGTATTTCGGCGGCGTTCATACTTTCGCCCTCACGGAGAAAGGAGATCACCTCTATGAATGAACAAGTGACCATGTGGCAAGCGCAATCCAGAACCACCCTCGACGTCCGGTCAGACCTGGAGCGCGGGGACGAACCATTCGTTCGCATCATGGAAACCGCCGTCCAGATAGCGCCGGGCGAAAGCTTCCTGTTGATTGCCCCGTTCGAGCCGGTGCCGCTCTATGACGTGCTGGGACAGCGCGGCTTCCAGCACGAGACGAGCAAGGTCGCCGCCAACGAGTGGGCGGTGCGCTTTACGCGCAGCCCGGAACGCTAACGCGAACAGAGAAAGAGCGGGGAATACCATGAACGAGCGTCACAAGGCGTTACGAGCAACAGAGTCGCCATCATCGCCGATCAACGCGGGGGTATCCAGGCCGAGAGCCGCGCCCTCCGTCGCCATCGGCGGATTGTCCGGCGCGATGGCAGGAGGCCAGAGCGTTCCCTTCATCGTGCCGCTGCTGTTTCTGCTGACGGGCGTGTGTGCAGCGGCTCTCTTCGGCCTGCTGCTGCCCTGGATCATCCGTGAAGCCCTGGTTTCCCCTGGTTTTCCGCATGTGCTGGCTTTGGTCCACACGGCAACCCTGGGCTGGCTGACGATGACGATCATGGGCGCGTCGCTCCAACTCGCGCCCGTCATTGTCGTTTCGCCGCTGCGCGCGGCACGCTTTCTGCGCTGGCACTATCCCCTCTACCTGAGCGGCGTTCTCTTGCTGCTGAGCGGTTTCTGGTGGATGCTGCCCTGGTTGCTGATCGTCGGGGGGACGCTGATCGTGCTGGCGGTGATCCACTACGCGATCATCCTGGGCGCCACGATCGCTCACGCGACAAAGCGGCCCCTGACGGTGCGCTTCCTGGCCGCGTCCCTCACCTACCTGTGCATCGTCGTGAGCCTGGGCCTCTTGGCGGCCCTCAATTTCCAATTCGACTTTCTCGACCCAGGCTTCGACCAGTTGCTCCTGACGCATATCACGCTGGGGGTGATAGGCTGGCTCAGCACGACCTTGATCGGCGTATCCTATACGCTCGTGCGCATGTTCGCTCTGGCGCACGAACACACGGATCGCCTGGGGAAGATTATCTTCGTCCTGCTGAACGCAAGCATCGTCACGCTGTCCCTGGGCTTCATGCGGGCGTGGGAGCCGCTGCTTCTCTGCGGCGGCGGATTGCTCATCGTCTCGGCGTGGCTCTTCGCTTACGACTACTGGCAGATGCTGCGGGTACGGCGGCGCAGGCTGCTCGACGCGACACAGTATCACGGCATCGTCGCTGTCGCCTTCTTCGCAGCAATTGTCCCCTGCGGGGTCGGGGCGGCAGTGTTCGGCTGGTCGCAACCGACGATTCTCACCGCGCTGGCCCTGGCCGCGCTTGTCGGCTGGCTGGGACAAAGCATGATCGGGTATCTCTACAAGATTGTTTCTTTCCTGGTCTGGCACAGGCGCTATGGCCCACTGGTCGGACGCCAGCACGTGCCATTGATGCGCGAATTACTGCACGAGCGTTGGACATGGCTTAGTTGGTGGCTGATCAATGGAGGATTGCTGGGGACCATTCTGTGCGCCCTGTACGCGTGGCTCGTGCCGATGCAAATTGCCGCCGGGGCGCTGGGACTGGGATTGGTGATCGCCGCCGCGAACGTGCTGGGCATCGTGCGTCACATGAGAACGTAAGAAATACTGCGCGGAGGCAATCGCATAAGGGTATGTAGACGGTCTACGTCCTTCCGGGGAGAATTCCGTAGGGGCGTGGGCTTACCCCGCCCTTGCGAGCAACGCAAGACGATGCACGGTTTTTGGGCGGGGCAAGCCCACGCCCAAAAACTTCCCCTCGTCCTTAGAAAAACCCCAACTGCCTGCGACCTTCTTCGGTCATGCGTGATGGCTCCCAGGGCGGATCCCAGACGAGGCGAATTGCACCGTCCGTCACGCCGGGTATGCCTTCCAGCGCGTAGCCGACGCCGTCGCCCAGCGACTCGTGCATGGGGCAACCCGGCGTCGTCAAGGTCATGATGATCGTCACGTGGCCTCCCTCGTTCACCTCGACGTCGTAAATGAGGCCCAGGTCAACCACGTTGACGCCCAACTCAGGATCATAGACGTAATGGAGCGCGTCGTAAATCTGCGCCAGCGTCTCTTCTTTCCCGCTTGTCTCCATTGTCATCGTTTTCCTCCGTTCGTTCCAAGTCTACGTAGAGCATAGCCAATACGGCGTGAAAAGGCTGCGACATTTGTCACAGCATCATGCGCCGGAATATGCCATACTCTCAAGAGAGCCGCACGCGAGCGTGTCGCGCGCCGGCTGCCGCTTTGCACGAGCAGCACATACAAGTGATGGAAAAGAAAGAGATGATTATGGCAGAATCTGTCGTTACCCTGGATGTTCGCGCGATGAGTCCGCGGGAACGCCACCCGCTGATTTTTTCGCAGCTTGACGCGCTGCATGTAGGAGATACACTACGCCTCGTCAACGATCACGACCCCGCGCCGCTGCGCTACCAGTTGCTGGCGGAACGGCCCGGGATGTTTGAGTGGAATCCGGAAAAACAAGGGCCAGAAGAATGGGTCATCCAGATTCGTAAGGTCGAGGAATCCGAGTCTTAAACCAACGGAGTACCCGCATAACATAACTACAGGTGAAGGAGGCAGCTATGAATCAGATGTCAGAAACAGCGCGGAAAGAAGGGGATAGCCGGGGCAAACCTGGAAACATGATCCTGTTCAACGTGCGAGAACTTACAACCTTCCGCGACGAAGGGCCGTCCGTCCAAATTTTGTCGGATACCGGCGCGGCTCGCGTCGTTCTTTTCGCGTTCAAAGCCGGGCAAGCGCTGAAAGAACATCGCACGTCCAGCCAGATCATGGTGCAGGCGCTGCGCGGCCGCATCGCGTTCAGCGCCAACGACGCGCAGGTCCGGTTGCAGGCAGGCATGATATTACAACTCGAAGCGAATGTCCCACACAGCGTGATGGCGCGCACGAACGCGGTCATGTTGGTAACGATGACTCCCAGCCCTTCGTACCACAGCCTGGAGCGCGAGGTCTTTCAGGGTCTTGCGCCCCTGGTGACGCGCACAACGGACCCTGATGCTCATAGCGGTCGGTAGGCACGGCGGCGTGGCTTTCGAACGGCGGGCGCGATGAATCGGCCCCTACGCGCGATTCTGTCGTCTTCTAATGTCGATCACGATGCCGGCTATACACAGCACAATGATGATGCCGATGCCGCCCAACGCCCACGGCAGCCAGCCCGGCGTGGCCGCCGCGGGCGGGCTGGGAGTGTGCTGCGTTGGCTGCGTCGGGATGGGTGTCGGCAAAATGACCTGCGGATTGGAGGGTGGGTAGCCGTTTGATTGAAATTGCGCGTAAGGATTGGTGTAGTTTGTCGGCTTTGTTCCCACGGTAATCACCTTGCTGACCTGGCGCGTGCCTGATGGTGAGGTGACGGTTAACGTCAGGGTGTACGTGCCTGTTTTCGTGTAGGTATGGTTCGCGACGATTCCCGTGGCCGTTGTGCCGTCGCCGAAATTCCAGGCATAGCTCATGGCGTT
>Ga0207416_1003223_pt1 | contig 16070 bp, 19 predicted proteins | sample PaiPotPPM11metaG_FD_184107 | JGI IMG/M metagenome (GOLD analysis project Ga0207416, IMG submission 184107) | Iron sulfur acid spring bacterial and archeal communities from Banff, Canada, to study Microbial Dark Matter (Phase II) - Paint Pots PPM... ...
CGCCGCCACGTACCTGCTTGGCCCACTGGTCATGCTCCCGCTGCCCCTCCTCCCCCTGCCCGCCGAACCGGATCCCGGCGCCAGCGCCCTGGCTCCCGGCCGCCCGGCGGCCCGGGATCCGCGGGCCGGCGGACAAGCACCGGCCCGGCGGTTCGCGGCCCGGTGGTTCGCGGCATGGCGTGTCCGGATGCGCGCGGCGACCGCGGGCGCGGCGGCGGTAGCCCGGGAACCGGGCCTGCGCCTTGTCGCGCTGGCCCGGATGGGGGTGGTCTTCACGTCCGGGGCGTTCCTGATCGTCGAGCCGCTCTACGCCCGGCACGTACTGGGCCGGCCCCCTTCCCAGTTCGCCCTGTTCGAGGCAGTGATCGGGATCGGGGCGATCGCGACCGGCCTGGCTCTCCCGGTCATTCGCCGCCGCGTGCCCGCGACCCGGATGACGGTGCGGCTCCTGGCGGCGGGCGCGATCAGCTACGGGCTGGCGGCGGCCCTGTTCACGGGCACGGCGTGGCTTCCCGTCGCTTACGTCGGCGCGTTCGCCTGGGGGGCCGGCGGCGCGGTGTTCTACACGGTCGCGGCCACGACCCTGCAGCGGCTCGCCCCCGCGGGGGCGCTGGGCCGGGTCGCGGGCGTGATCTCCACCGCCGAATCAACAACGGAAACCGTGAGCATGCCGGCCGCAGGCGCGCTCGTGGCTGTCGTAGGCCTCCGGCCGGGCGCCCTCATCCTGGCGGCGGTAGCTGTCGCGGCCGGGTCAGCGTGCCTCGTGGGATAGCCGGGAATCCGATTGCCTTACAGGGATTGAACTGCCAAGGTCCCAGTTCATGATTGAGGGTCAAATGCGGGCCGGGCGCCCGCACGGCAAGGAGCGGTGCGGACATTTCCCCCGTCAGCCCGCAAAACGCCGCGCAGAATCGGATGCCCGGCATGATCGAGGGTCATACGGTGCGGAGTTAGACGTTTTTGACCCGCGATAACCGGCGGATACCCTACGGGGTATGAGCCGCGTGAATTGATCATGCACCCACTTCTTGGCGGGCCGGGAGTCCTGCTGGTGACGCCGAGGGTCGCGACGGCGGAGCGGAGATCGTTCTCCCAGTCCAGCGCGTCGAGGGCGGCGAACAGGGACGGCTGGTTGTCCTTGGCCGCGGTGACACCCGACACCCCGCGGCGCCCGCATTGTCAGCAGGTGCGGGGCCCGGGTGAATGAGGAAGAACGACGGTCCTCCGGCGATCAGCAGCCGAGCCCGAGCGCGTCCAGAGCGCGCAGCATGTGGGGTTCGAGACCATCGAGGCCGGCCTGACGCAGTTCCCGGGCCGTCCACCACCGGACCCCGGCCAATTCGCGCTGGTCCGGATGCAGGGGCTGCCCAACGCGCCCGGCGAGGGCGAACCAGAGGCTGACGTCCACACGGCGCATCGCGGGCGGACCCACGGTCTCGGTCATCGTGAGGGAAAACGGCTTGTCCCCGAACGCCACGTCGAGCTGCGCGGTAACGCCGAGTTCTTCGACGGCCTCGCGCCGGACGGTATCAAGCGGATGCTCGCCGGGCTCGACATGCCCTCCGGTCGGCAGCCACAGGCCCGACAGCCGGTGGTCGCACAGCAGCACGCTCCCGGCCGGCCGGTCGACGAGCAGGAAGTACGACACCAGATGCGGGGACGGGACGAGCGGCTTCACCCGCCGGAAGATGTCATCGGTCCCAGCCAGCCACGACAACACGTTCCGGCTGTGCTCCCGTCCGAGGTCATCCACGGGTTCGATGCCAGACACAAGGCCTGCGATCATCGACTTCAGGGTTGTCGGCATGCGCGTTATTCTCCCGCGAACCGGCCACGACTCGCAGACGGGTGCGTGACGCACCGTGTCTCAGCATCCGAGAATGACCGGCGACGGTTACCACCGTAGGACTGAAAAGCGGAAAGCTCCGTATACCTCTCTGCCACCTCTGTGATGTAGCCATTGTCAGCGGGGGCATCGGGGCCTTACGCTCACGTCCCAAGCAGCTCAAGTTCGGCGGTCAGCGCGGAAGCCACGCGACGCGCGAACTGCTCGCGGCGAGGCCCGTCGTATCCCCGGGGTACCGCCTCGATGAGCATGATCAGGTACAGGTAACTCCGGTACAGGGCCAGCCTGACCGGGCTGCTGTGATCGAGCGTGACCGGCCCGCCGGCCGCGCGGTAGCCGGCGAGGAACGCCTCGTCTCGCCGGATGTCCTCAAGCAGCGCCAGCGACACGAAGTCGGCGAGCGGATCTCCCCAGAACGCGCGCTCGGCGTCGATAAGCCCGCCGATCCGCGGGGTTCCGCCGTCCAGGTCGATGAGGATGTTGCCGTCCCACAAGTCGAAGTGGACCAGCACGGGCGTGGTCACCTCATCGAGGACGCTCTCGTGCCTGGCGGCCAGCTGGCGGATCTCGCCGGCCGGCCGCGGCAGCGTGGCGCGGTACCGTTCCGCGTCGGCGAGGACGACGTCCAGCATGCCGCGGAACGCCGCCCGCCAGGTCGCGGCCAGCGGCTGCGCCGGATACCCGAACCCGCTGCCGGTCATGGAGTGCAGCGCGGCGACGACGCGTCCGAGTTCGCCGCGCAGCCGCCCCCGCTCCTTGTCGCCAATCCGGTCAGCGGCGGCGGGCCATGGCTGACCGGGAAGCTCGGTCATCAGGAGGAAATCGCCGGCGCCGCTATCGGAGCCGAACCCCGCGTGGACGACGGCGGGAACCAGGCGGTTCGGCGCCGCCAGGCGGTAGAACAGCGCCTCGGTCTGCAGGATCCCCCGCTCGTAGGTGAGACCCGCCACGTCGGGCGCGGGTGGAACCTTGAGGATCAGTTGCCGTCCGTCCGCCAGCGTCACCCGGGAGACGTCGTTGAACGTGCCGCCCTCCAGCGGCGTCACGCCGGCTACCTGTTCCCGCGCGATGCCCGCCTCGGCCAGCATGTCTTCAACCACCGTGCCTACTTTGGCGGTTCTGCAACTGGCATGTCCAGTGTGATGTCATCGGAGCTCAGGCGATGCCTCGGTTGACGTAGGTGACCTGCCCGTTGACCCAGCGGGCCGGCCCGGCGAGGAACGCGACCGTCTCGGCGATGTCGGCGGGGACCTATATGGACTTGACGTCTACTAGGGGTGTGGAGGTTCCCATGACGGACAGCGAGCCGGCACCGCGCCGCGGCCGTGGCTGCCGTCCCGCCGCGGACGTGCGCAGGGCCGTGCTCAAGGCGGCCGCGGACCTGCTCTACGACGGCGGCCTGACCGCCGTCACCTTCGACAAGGTCGCGGTCCGCGCCGGGTCGAGCAAGATGACCCTCTACAAGTGGCCAGGCGTTACCGGTCAGCCCAGCCCGCACGGCCGGATCCTCGACTCGTACCTGAACCTTTGGTACGGCGACCCGGATAACCCGGTTCTCACCTGCGAGCGCATTTCGCTGAGGGAGCTGAACCGCTAGATGGCAGAGTTCGCTGCGAACCTTTTCGACGAGATAGGCCTCTGGACAGGTGTGACCACGAAGAGCTGGCGGCGATGAGTCGCCCCGAAGAGGAGTACCGGGAGTTCGTCGGTAGCCGCGCGGCCTCGCTTCATCGCACCGCGTATCTGCTGTGCGGCGACTGGCATCTGGCCGACGACCTGGTACAGGAGACGTTCGTGCAGACCTTCCGCCACTGGCGGCGGGTACAGCGGGCCGACAACCCGAACGCCTACGTCAAGCGAATCCTGATCAACGAGTACAAGCGGCACTGGCAACGCTATGGCGGGCTGCCCGTACGCGCCGACACTGACCGCCCCGAGTTCGCCGTCCCCGACGTCTCTGACGAGGTTGCCAACCGCGCCGATCTGCTGCGCGCGCTGTTGACCCTCCCGGCCCGGCAGCGGGCCACCGTCGTCCTTCGCTATCTCGAGGGGATGAGCGAGCGGGAAACCGCTGCGGTCATGCGGTGCAGTGAAGGCACCGTGAAGAGCCAGACTTCTCGGGCGCTAACCACGCTCGGAGGCTGCCTGAAACCCAAGGAGTCCCCAATATGAATTCCCCGACCGAACAGCGCCTGGGCTCGGCGTTCCGCGACATAGTCGCGGAACAGCCTTTCACCCCGGACGTGTCGGCCATCGAGCAGCGCGCCCTGCGGGCCCGCAGGCACGACCGGATCGTCCGGGGCGGCATCGGTGCCGGCGTCGTCGCGGTCGCGGCCGCGGCGGCCGTCGGCGTGGCCAGCGTCGGTCCGTCCGCGCCGGCCAAGACGCCCCAGGCTAGCGGCACGCACCCGGCGAGCACAGGCGCGCACCCGGCAAGTGCAAGCGCGACGGCCCGAGCGACCAATGCTCAGCCGCCGTCGCTAATGACGCTGGCCGCCGACGTGGCCGCCGAGCCGCGGCCGACCGGCGACGCCACGCTGGTGGAACGCGAGACGGGCTATCCGGGTAAGAAGACCATCAACGTCTGGGACCTGTACACCGACGACGGCCGCTACTTCTTCTCGCAGACCGAGGCCGGCCTGCCGGCCCAGGTCCAGGAGGACAACAACCAGGGCGCCGGCCTGTTCGCACAGGAGATCGCCGCCGCGACCTACGCGGTGACCGGCAACCTGGACACCGCCGCGCTGAAGATGGCCTGGGCCGGCAACACAACCCCGGTCCCCGCCTGGCTCTCGGCGCAGGTCAAGAACATGTCGGCCGGCGGCCTGCAGATCGACAACTACGTCTGGGAGGGTTGCGAGGACGCGCTGGTCGCGGGTTCCGGCAACCCCCAGGTGCGGGCCGGCGTGCTGCGCCTGGTGTCCGTGCTGCCCGGCATCACCGTCACCCGTGGCACCGTTGACGGCCAGCCCACGCTCACCCTCACCGCCGGCGCGGCCGAACTCGGGAACATAATGGGCAAGCCCGACAAGGCCCACCCAAAGGGTCAGCCAGGAGCGGCCTACCAGGAGGCGACTACCATCAACGCCGACACCGGCATCCCGCTGGGGTTCGTCGGCGGCCCGGCCGGCAAGGTCAGCGTCACCGTCAACTACGCGGTGACCCGGGTCAACCTGGCCGACATCGCCGCCGGAAAGTTCTGATCCGCCGTATCAACCGACGATCCCCGGCCAAACCCTCCCCTGGCCGGGGATCGTCCCCTGTTATGCTCCCAGCGTGACCGAGGGTGCCCGCCCCGACCACCTCTCCTTCGCCAGCACCAAACGATGGTGACGCCCAACTGAGGCCGATCATGGAGCACCGGTCAACCTAGGTGGTGTCGAACGGCGCCGAGCCCATTCGTGATCAAGGTGAGAGACCGAGACCGGCCCGGTCAACCACCCTCGAGGAGAGCATCATGACCGCCACCTACACATTCGACGTCTTTTCCAGCCTCGACAGCTTCAGTGCCGCCGGCGGCGACTGGACCGGCTACTGGGGCAAGCAAGGCCCCGAACTCCTCGCCCACCGCCTCGCCCAGTACGGCGAAGCGCAGCGGATGGTCTTCGGCGCCAACACGTACCGGGCGTTCGCGTCGATGCTGGCCGCGAGCACCCCGGAGTCCGGGGTGCGCGACCCGTGGGTCACCCGGATGACGAGCCTGCCGGCCGTAGTCGTGTCGACCACGCTGGAAGGATCACTCGACTGGCCGGACGCGACCCTTGTCAGCGGCGACGCCGTCGACGTCGTCGCCCGGCTCAAGGAGGAGTCCGAGGTGCCGCTGCGCTCGCACGGCAGCCTCTCGATGAACCGGGCGCTGATGCGCGCCGGCCTGGTCGACCGCGTCCAGGTGACGCTCTTCCCGGTGATCACCGGTCAGACCGGGCTGGGCCCGATCTTCCAGGATGCGGCCGACTTCGACCTCGAGCTGATCGAGCACCGGACACTCGACGGCCGTATCCAGGAGCTCATTTACCGTCCCACCCTGCATGCCTGAGCCGGTCCATGCGCTGGTCTGAGATCTCGGCCCGCCAGCCGGCCCTGGGTGCGATGGCGGGCCGGCTGCTGATCGACCCGGGCGTGCTGTTGGCCGGAACGATCCGGCGCGACGGCACGGCCCGGATCAGCGGTGTGGAGCCGCTGGTGCTCGACGGTGACCTGTGGCTGTCGATGATGAGCGGTTCAGCCAAGTGCCGCGACCTGGGCCGCGACCCGCGAATTGTCCTGAACAGCGTGATCACCAGCCCCAGCCCGCCGGGGGAGATCAAGATCCGCGGCACGGCCCGGGCGGTGACCGAGCGGGACCGGCAGGAACGGTACGCCGCCGCCGTCGGGCGCCAACTCGGCTGGCAGCCAGTGGTGGGACAGTTCACGTTGTTCATCATTGAGGTGGCCGATGTCACCTACGTCGGGTCCGAACCCGGGACCGGCGCCCAGCACGTGGCCCGCTGGCCGCCGCGCCAGGAGTACATCCGGCCCCAGCTCACCCCGACCAGCCTGGGCCCGCCGCAGCCAGTATCAAGGTTGCTGATCCCAGACCGGACTCAAGGCGATTTATCCCGAACGGATTCGTGCTCCTCCCGACCCCACCCCGCTCCTGTGCTCGGCATCGGATAGCGCCGGGACCGGTGGCTTGAATGGTCAAGTGATATGCTCGCGGCGTGAGTGTTGCTGACGAGTTGCCACCTGACGATCTGGCCGAGCTGTGGCTCACGCCCGCGCAGCTGGACTCGTGGCTGTCGGTCGTCCGGCTGATGACCCGGCTGCCCTGGGCGATCGACGCCCAGCTGCAACGCGACGCCGACCTGAGCATGATCGAGTACATGTCCATGGCGATGCTGTCCGATACGCCGGCCCAGACGCTGCGGATGAGTGAACTGGCCGAGCGCACGAGCTCTTCGCTGTCGCGCCTGTCGCACCTGATAAAGCGCCTGGAGAGCAGGGACTACGTCCGGCGCGAGGCCGACCCGACCGACGGCCGCTTCACCAATGTCACCCTGCTGCCCGCCGGCCTGCGCAAGCTGGAGTCGGCCGCACCCGCCCACGTGGCGTTCGTCCGCCGCCTCGTCATCGACAACCTGTCAGCCGAGCGGTTGCGCCGACTCGGCCAAGACGCCGACCGCATCGTCGGCCGCATCGACTCCCCGGCGCGCTGACCGGCCCCTCTGCTGGCCCGAACGGCCCCGAGTTCTTATTTGAGTCGGAGCTTCAAGTGAAGTTCCAGCAAACATTTGCTTCATCTATTGAAGATTCATGTGAGCAATCAGCTCACATCGGCCAAAAGTCCAGGCTGTTTACGTTGATTCACTTGACTGTTAAAGTTATCACATCTAGCATTTACGTGAACGATCAAGTCAAGGCCGCAAGGTCCGGCACGAAGGAGCTTGTCATGAGGAAGATGCAGCGCGTTGCCCTGGCCGCGGCCCTCGCCGCCGCCGGCCTGGGTGTCGTCGGCCTGGGTGTCGTCAGCGCCACCGCGCACGCGGCGACGGCCGGCCCCGAGCACAGCACCCCGGCGCCGGCGACCGCCTCGTTGGGCGGCGGTGCGAGCGTTAGGGCCAACGAGCGGGTAGTAGAAGCATTCCTCCAGGACGTCATCAACGAGCACCACGGCGCCGATGCCGCCAACTACCTAAACCCCGACATGCAGTGGGACGGCGGCACGGTTGGCACGGTCGCGGGCCGGGCCAACGTTGCCGGGCTGTTCGCCGGCGTCGTCGCCGCGCTTCCCGATGCGCACGTCACCACGGACGACATCTTTGGCCAGGGCGACCAGGTCGTAGTGCGCGTAGTCGTAAGCGGCACGCAGAAGGGCGCCATTCTCGGCATCCCCGCGAGCGGACGCCACGTCCAGTGGGACGGCGTCGACATCTACCGACTGAGCGACGGCAAGATCAGCAACATCTGGGCCGGCGACGACTGGACCGCGATTCTCCACGACACGGGCACGTACACGGCCCCCTGGATCTCCTGACTCCCAATCATCCCGAACGACTGGTGGTATCTCCAGCACCCATCTCCTAATTTCCGGGTGTGGGGGAGTGCCCGACCTCGGACACGAGCTGCAACGCATTGCGTTGTGGCGGCATAGGAAGGACATGACAGGCGATCAGCGGTCAGACGGCGAACTTCTCGCCCGCCTGCCGCGCCAGCCGGAACTGATGGGCACTCTCTATGAGCGCCACGCCCCGGCCGTGTTCCGCTACCTGGCCAGGCGGGCCGGGCCCGCGCCGGCTGAGGACCTGCTGTCTGAGGTCTTCATCGCAGCCCTCGACGCGCGCAAGCGGGTCGTAGCCCACCGCAGCGGCAGCGCGCTGCCCTGGCTGTACGGAATAGCGATAAACGTTCTCCGGCATTACTTCCGGCACCGCCAGCCGATCTGGGCGGTGGAACCCAACCAGGTGGTGGACTGGGACGCCGTCGATGCCCGGCTCGACGCGGAGGCGCAGCGCCGGCAGCTCCGCGTCGCGCTGTGCTCCCTGTCGGAGCCGGACCGGGAACTGCTCCTGCTCGTGGCGTGGGAAGGCCTGACTTCCAGCGAGGCCGCCGAGGCCCTCGGAATCAGCAAGGTAGCCGCCAGAAGCCGGCTGCACCGGGCTCGGCATCGCGCGCTCCAGGCCCTGCACGGCAGCCACGGTCTGACCGCAGTCACGACCCCAGTCAGCCGGGAAGAAACCTCATGAACTCTCTCAACGAACTACTGTCATCGACCGCCGGCGTAGACGACATCACGCCCGTGGCCTTGCACAACGGCCGGGTAGCCTTCGATTTGGCGCTCGCCGACCTGGCCAAGTCCGAGTCGTCAGCCCCCGAGCCGCACCAGCGCCCGGCCCAGCGGCCGCACAGGAGAAAGCGGACCCTGTTCATAGGCGCGTCCGTGGCCGCGGTCGCCGCAGTGGCCGCGGCAACCACCGCCATCGTCCTTTCTGGTAACAGTCCGAACGCCGGCATCAGCCTTATGGCGGCCACCGTGCTCCGCAACGCGGGCAAGGCGGCGGGCGCACAGCAGGGAGGCTGGCCCAACGCGGCCTACTGGCACACGACGTCGGTTTACGAGACCGGCGGCAAGATCTACCACCGCGACATCTGGATCGCGCACCACGGCAACAGCGTCCTTGAGGACGACGGCGTCTTCGGGAACATGACCCCCAACAATCTCGGCTCCGACGTCTTCGACGTCGGCGGGACGGGCCTGACCTGGGATCAGCTGTACGCGCTGCCGACCGATCCCGCCAAGCTTGAGCCGGTGCTGCAATCAGACATCAAGGGCGCGGGCCCTAATCCAACCGCGGAGCTCTACACGGTCGTCGGCGACCTCCTCCGGGAGAGCCCCGCCCCGCCCGCGCTGCGCGAGGCGCTCTACGAGATCGCGGCCGGCATCCCCGGCGTCAAGCTCGTGGGCCACTACAAGGACGCGCTGGGCCGGACCGGGACAGCAGTCGAACGCGACGGCGAAACCCTGGTCATCGACCCGGCCAACGGAGAACTCCTCGCTGACATCAGCGGCAACCCGAAAACAGGGATCTCCTGCGGCGGCGGCTGCGAGGAATACGGCGCCGCCTACATGTTCGTGAGCGGGGGACCCGCCACGAGCGCGCCAGTGGTCCCGACTAACAAAGCTCGGCCAGGTGGTGCAGCGAGTTGATGGGCGCGCGGCGCTATCCCACACCGCCGCGGGAAACATGACGCTCGCCCCACTCGCGCAGCGCGGTGAGGACAGGGGCGAGGTCCCGGCCGGCGGCGGTGAGCACGTACTCATCCCGCGGCGGGCGGTCGCTGTACCGCCGGCGCTCGACGACCCCGGCCTCCTCGAGCTTGCGCAGCCGCAGCGCCAGGGTCTCGCGCGGGGCGCCGGTGTTGACCTGGATGCCGTTGAACCGGTGGACGCCGAAACTCAGCTCCCGGAGAACGAGCAGGCTCCAGCGCTCGCCGACGACCTCGAGCGCGTCAGCGATGGAGCAGACCCGGGGAGCCCCGAGATTGGTTCTGTTCGTCTCCCAGCACCAGCGCGCGGTCCTTCGTGCCCGGCCAGGCCGCTTACGCGGCCACTAAGGCGGCGCTTGAAGCCTTCGCGGAGACACTGGCCATCGAGGTCGCCGACTTCGGCATCGACGTCACCCTCGCCGAGCCGGGCCCGGTCAGCTCCGGCGCCCTAGACGACGTGCTCACCTACCGCCTGCCCGACGACCCGTACGCAGCCCTGTTCCCGCCGGGCGGCATCTCCAGCGCGCTTATGATCACCCCCGAGCAGGTCGCCGCGACCCTCGCGGACCTTGCGGAGCGGCCCACCGTCCCGCTGCGGGTGCCGGTCGGGGGGACGGCCGAGCGCGTCATCGCAGCCAGGAACGCCGCCCCCTACGACCAGCCCTTCATCCGCGCCTAGCCGACGGCTATCCGGGTCGCAGGCGGCGTCCACGTCCCACATCACCAAGGTGAATAGGTTGCAGAGCGATGCCTCAGGGGATGAGGCGACGTAGTTCGGCCTGGGCGCGTCCGACGAGATTCTTGGCGGTGTGGTCGGAGACCCCGAGGTGACGGCCGATCTGGCGGAATGACCGTTCTGGCCGGTCGTCCAGGCCGTAGCGCAGGATCAGCGCCTCGGCTTCGCGCGGGTCTATGCGGGCCAGAGCGGTACGGACCGTGCAGGCGAAGTCCTGTGCGACAGCGGCGTGTTCGGGGTCGGTCAGGGTATAGCCGGGGGCGGGCAGTTCTTCTTCTTCGTCGTCAGGGCCGGCGGTGCTGAGTTGCCGGTGCAGCGCTGCGATGGTCCTCGGTGAGATGCCCAGCGCGGCAGCCGCCAGGCTGAGGCTGCCGGCGTTCTCATCGAGGGCGCGGCGCAGGGCAGCGGTGCGGCCGATGAGGTCGGGGGGCACGACGGCGGGGAACTCCTGCTGGGAGATGGCGCGCTGGATCTCCTTGCGTACCCAGGTGCCCGCGTACGCTCCGAACGGCGCTCCGCGCTCTGGATCGAAGCGGCTCGCGGCGATCAGCAGCCCGAGGATGCCGGCTTGGCGCAGGTCTGCCCGGTCAATATGCCAGGTGCGGTAGCGGGTGGCCTCACGCTCGACGAGGTGGCCGTGCGTGATCACGAGGCGTTCCCGCTCGCAGGCATCCGGTTCGGCCTGCTGGCTGCTCACGGCGGTGGCCTCCCTGAGAGTTCGGTACCGGTCCGGCTGCCGCTCCTACAGATACCGGGCAGAGCACGGAATGCGAGGTTCGCATCGCGGCCGATGGCCGGTATCACTCCTGGCGACCGAGCAACGCCCGACCCTGGAAGGTCACCGCATGTCTGATGTCAGCAATGCCGCCTGGCAGGCATTCAACATCGTCCCCTACGGGGCGGTCCTGCATGTGCCCGCAGGCTGGGAGGCGCTGCCTCCCGTTCCGGCCAACGGGCCGGAGATCCTGCGGGCCACTGGGGGCCCTGGCCGGAACCTGATCGTCTTCAAGGTGCCTGCCCACGGAAGGACCGCGGCGCAGGTAGCGGACGTGGCCCAGGAGAAACTCGCGGCCCACGGCTACGACGACTTCACCCGCGCCGAAGCAACGTTCGCCGGTCGACCGGGGGTGGCGCTGGACTTTGTCACTCGCCGCGACAGCAACGGGGCAGTCATCTACCGCACGCGGGAGTACTTCGCCGTGCGCGCAAACGCAGCCTTCGTGTTCGGCATGGGGAGCGCGACCTGGGAGGAGCACCTGCCGCTCATCGAGCAGATCGCCGAGCGATTCGAACTCGCCGGATGAACTGATCCGGCCCCGCAGGGCCGAGGCCGAGCGGGCTGTCGCGGAGCGACCCGGTCATGATGGCGGTCGCGTCCGCGGCAAAGGTGTCGAGGCGTGCTCGCCAGGTAGGAAGCGCCTGATAAAACCTCGGCCGGATTCAGCGCGTATGGAATCATGATGGCCATGCCCGACGGTGGTGGTCCTCAATACCCCGACGCTGCGCTGTACGAGCGCATGCGGTGGAACACCCCGCTGTCCGCGGAGCACGCGGACCTGCTGCTCGACAGGATGAACCTGCAGCCTAGCCAGGCGATAGCTGACCTTGGATGCGGCTGGGGCGAGCTCCTGATGACCGCCGTCGCCCGCGCGGGACAGAACGCCACCGGTACCGGGATCGACCTTGACGAGCCTCGGGAGGCGCTGCCGAAGGCGAGGGATGAGGCTGCCCGCCGCCACCTGAACGTCCAGTTCATCAAGGCCGATGTGTCTTCCTGGCGGGGACCGCAGACCGGGCGCTTTGCGTGGGCGCCTCACACGCGTTCGGCGGGACCGCCGCCGCCCTGCGGGCACTGACCGAGCACGTCCCCGCCGGAGGACGGCTGCTATTCGGCGACGGCTTCTGGGCGCAGCCGCCGTCCGGCGAGGCCGTGGAGCTGTTCGGCGAGGAGACCAGATCGCTAGCGGACCTCTTGGAGGCTTGCCGCGCCGAAGGCTGGCGGGTCATCCACCTCAGCACGGCCAGCCAGTTGGAATGGGACGACTTCGAGTCAACGTTCCGCGCAGGCCGCCAGGAATGGCTGCTCGCCAATCCAGGCCACCCACGGGCGGCTGAAATCCGGGACTGGATCGACGCCCGCGAACGCCAGTACGTCACCGTTTACCGCGAGGTCCTCGGCTTCGCCTATCTCGTCTTGGCCCACTGACCGGCAGGCGAAGGAGCCGAGGCTAGGCAGCCCGCCTGGTTGGCGGGGCGTGGCTGTGAAGGACCTGTCTGCCGTCGGGACTGGTGGCGGTCCAGGTGCCGTCGGGATGGAGCATGACTCGCCAGCCCCAGCGGTGAATGCATATCTCGTGATGGAATTTGCATTATGCCGAGCTGCTGGTTATGCGGTTCCGGGGCTGTGTGCTGGGTGTTGTTCCTGCTTACGTGTGTGTGTCGTGGCGGTGAAGTCGGCATAATCCGGGCTGTGTGGTCGTGATCCTCGCTCCGGGAGCGATCCGGAGAAGGAGGAGAACAGCCCATGGATGTGGTGTCGCGGGTGCGGGTGAGCGGGCCGCTGGCGGAGCATGCCGCCGGGTTCGCGGTGTTTCTCGCGGAGGCCGGGTATACGCCGCTGTCGGCGGCTAACCAGGTCCGGCTGCTGGCTCACTTGAGCCGGTGGGCGGAGGGACGCGGGCTTTGCCCCGGGGACCTGACCGGCGAGCGGCTGGGAGAGTTCCTGGCGGCGCGCCGTGAGGCGGGGTATACGTGCTGGCTGTCGGAGCGGGGCCTGGCGCCGCTGACGGCGTTCTTGCGGGGCGCGGGCTTGGTTCCCGCTGCCGTGCCGGCGGCGCCGGCCGGGGCCGTGGAGGTGCTGGTGAGCCGTTACCGCGCCTACCTGGAGACAGAGCGGGGCCTGGCAGCCGGCACGGTCAGGTACTGCACGGACGAGGCGCGGGGCTTCCTGGCCGGGCGGGAGGACCGCCTGGCGGGCCTGGATGCGGCGGAGGTGAGCGGGTTCGTCGCGGGTGAGTGCCGCCGGCGCCGCACCGGCTCGGCGAAGGTCCTGGTCACGGCGTTGCGGTCGCTGCTGCGCTTCCTGGCGGCGGAGGGCCTGGCGGCACCTGGCCTGCACGGCGCGGTGCCGGCCGTGGCGGGCTGGCGCGGCGGCGGGCTGCCGCGGGCGCTGCCGGACGGGCAGGTCGCCGCGCTGCTGGGCGCCTGCGACCGGGACACGGCCACGGGGCGGCGTGACTTCGCGGTGCTGACGCTGCTGGCCCGGCTGGGGCTGCGGGCTGGCGAGGTGTCGGCCCTGGAGCTGGGCGACATCGACTGGCGGGCCGGGACGGTGACGGTCCGCGGCAAGGGGCGCCGCGACGAGCAGCTCCCGCTGCCGTCGGACGCCGGCGAGGCACTGGCCGGCTACCTGCGCGACGGCCGGCCCGCCGGCGGCGCCAGCCGCCGGGTGTTCCTGGCCTCGCGCGCGCCGGGCGGCGGCATGTCGCCCGGGGCGGTCAAGGCCGTCGTCCGCAGGGCCTGCCGGCGGGCGGGGCTGCCGGAGGCCGGCGCGCACCGGCTGCGGCACTCGGCCGCGACGGGGATGCTGCGGGCCGGCGCGCCGCTGGCCGAGATCGGCCAGGTGCTGCGGCACCGCAGCATGTCCACCACGGCGATCTACGCCAAGGCCGACCACGGCGCCCTGGCCCAGCTCGCCGTGCCGTGGCCGGGAGGCCGGCCGTGAGCGCCCTGCGCAGGCACCTGGAGGACTACCTCGCGCTGCGCCGCAGCCTGGGCTTCAGGCTCGGCAGGACGGGCCGGCACCTCGAGAGCTTCGCCGGCTACCTGGAGCAGGCCGGCGCCCAGACGGTCACCATCGAGAACGCCCTGACCTGGGCCACCGCCCCGGCTGACGCGGACCCGGTCTACTGGCGCTCGCGGCTGGCCGCAGTGCGGCCGTTCGCCCGTTACCTGGCCCCGCTCGTTCCCGGCACCGAGGTCCCGCCGCCCGGCCTGCTGCCCGGCCCGGTCTCCCGCCGCGTCGTTCCCTACCTGTATTCCGGTGCTGAGATCAGCGCGCTGATGGCGGCCGCCGCTGCGATCAGCACCCCGTTCCGCGCGGCGACCTACCAGGTGCTGATCGGGCTGCTGGCCGCCACCGGGATGCGCGTCGGCGAGGCGATCGCCCTGGACCGCGGCGACCTAGACGCCGGGAACAGGCTGCTGACCATCCGCGACGGCAAGTTCGGCAAGTCCCGCCAGCTCCCCCTCCATGAGACCGTCGCCGAAGCCCTCGCCGGCTATGCGCGGCTGCGGGAGTCCCGGCGCGGCCGGCCGGCCGCGCCGGCGTTCTTCAGCTCGGTGACCGGGACCCGGCTGATCTACCAGAACGTCCACTTCACCTTCCACGAGCTCACCAAGGCGGCCGGCCTGCAACCGCGGTCGGCGGCCTGCCGGCCCAGGGTCCACGACCTGCGGCACACCTTCGCGGTCACCACCCTGACCCGCTGGTACGCCGACGGCGGCGACGTCGCCGCCCGGCTGCCCCTGCTGTCGACCTGGCTCGGGCACGCCGACCCGTCCGGCACCTACTGGTACCTGACCGGCACCCCGGAACTGCTGGCCCTGGCCGCCGGACGGCTCGCCGGCCCCGGAGGAGAACAGAAGTGACCGCCATCGCCCCGGCCCTGGAAGCGTTCTTCACCGAACGGCTCGCACGCCAGCGCCGCGCCAGCGGGCATACCGTCGCCGCCTACCGCGACACCTGGCGGCTGCTGCTCGCGTTCGCGTCGCAGCGCGCCGGCAAGCCGCCGTCCCGGCTCGACTTCGCCGACCTGGACGCCCCCGCCATCGGCGCGTTCCTCGACCACCTCGAGAAAGACCGCGGCAACAGCACCCGGACCCGCAACGCCCGCCTCGCCGCGGTCCGCTCCGCGTTCAGCTACGCCGCCCTGCGCCACCCCGAGCACGCAGCCCTCATCGCCCGCGTCCTGGCCATCCCCGCCAAGCGCGCCGACAAGGCCCTGGTCACCTGGCTCACCGAGGAAGAAGTGACAGCCCTGCTCGCCGCCCCCGGCCGCGTGACCCGCACCAGCCGCCGCGACCACGCCATGCTCCACCTCGCCGTCGTCACCGGGCTGCGGGTCTCCGAGCTCACCGCCCTGACCCGCGACAGCCTCCACCTCGGCGCCGGCCCGCACGTCACCTGCCAGGGAAAAGGCCGCAAGCAGCGCGTCACCCCGCTCACCCCCGCCGCCGTGACCGTCCTGCGCGAATGGCTCAGGGAACTGCCCGCAGCCCCGGCGCAGGCCCTGTTCCCCGGCCGCGCCGGCAACCACCTGTCCCGCGACGCCGTCGAGCGCCGCCTGACCCTGCACGCCGCGGCGGCAGCCGCGGAATGCCCGTCCCTGGCAGGCAAGAAGATCAGCCCCCACGTCCTTCGGCACACCGCCGCCATGCGACTCCTGCACGCCGGCGTCGAAGTGTCCGTCATCGCCCTCTGGCTCGGCCACGAGCAGACCGAGACCGCCGGCATCTACCTCCACGCCGACCTCAAGCTCAAGGAAAAAGCACTGGCCAGGACCACGCCGCCCGACGCCTCCCCAGGCCGCTACCGCCCGCCCGACCCGCTCCTGGCCTTCCTCGAAAGCCTCTGATTATGCCGACCCCGCCAGCACGCCCGCCCCCGCTGCCAGCGCCGGGAAACCCGGCATCGGCATAACCAGCAGCTCGGCATAATGCGACGACCACCACTGACCAGGGGCG
>Ga0207416_1003224_pt1 | contig 16069 bp, 17 predicted proteins | sample PaiPotPPM11metaG_FD_184107 | JGI IMG/M metagenome (GOLD analysis project Ga0207416, IMG submission 184107) | Iron sulfur acid spring bacterial and archeal communities from Banff, Canada, to study Microbial Dark Matter (Phase II) - Paint Pots PPM... ...
CATCAGGATGATGTCTAAACCGCGGCGCGCAATCAGCATCATCGCCGTATCGAGAATGTCCTGGCTGGTCGCGCCGTAGTGCACATAAGCGGCCGCATCCTTCGCGACGGCGGCGCGTAGCGCATTGACCAGCGGCACTACTGGATTCGCGCTACGGACGGCGGCCCGGCCGAGCTGCGCGACGTCGAATTCGTCAACTCGGCAATGACTGGCGATGCCGTCGGCTGCTATCGCTGGGATGACGCCGACGCGCGACTCCGCTCGTGCCAGTGCCGCCTCGACGTCGAGCATCGCCTGCACCCAGGCGCGGTCGGACACCGTTGCCAACATCAACTCGGTGCTGAGGCTCGGCCCGAAGAGCGCGTCAGATGGCAAAGAACACCGTCTCCTGTTCGCCCTGCAGACGGACGTCGAAGTGCAGCACGCCACCGCAATTCTTCGCGATGAGCGTCTCCCGACGCGTCGGCTCGACGAGGTTCAAAACCGGATCAGTCGCGTTGGCGTCCGTCTCGTCAGGAAAATACATCCGCGTCACCAGGTGCCGGAGCAACCCCCGGGCGAAAACCGTGACGTTGACGTGGGGCGCTTGCATGCGTCCGTCAGGCGCCGGCGTTGCGCCGGGCTTGACCGTCACGAAACTGAAGGCGCCTTCCGAGTCGGTACGGCAGCGACCAAACCCTGTCGAAGGGCCGCGGGATTTCCCGCGTGTCGCGTCCCCGTCGACCACCGTGCGGTAGTGGCCTCGGTCGTCGGGCTGCCAGAGTTCCAATAACGCGTCGGGGACCGGTTCGCCGTTGCCATCGAAGACCTGGCCCTCGATCCGAATCAGGCCAGCCGATCCCGGCGGGACCATCTGCTCGCCCTTCTCAAAGGGCAACCCGACGCCGAAGAACGGACCGACTGTCTGCGACGGAGTCAACGGTCCGCTCATGTCTCATCCTCGAAGGGCGTCGCAGTGCGGCCGCGCAGCACGATGTCCCAGCGGTACGCGAGCGCCCACTCTGGCACGGTCGTCTGCGGATCGAACAGTGACACCAGGCGGTCTCGGCCGGCCTGGTCCGGGATCGACTGCAGGATCGGATCGCGCGGCATCAACGGGTCGCCGGGGAAGTACATCTGGGTCACCAGACGGCTTCGGAACTGGCTGCCGACGAGTGAGAAGTGGATGTGCGCCGGTCGCCACGCGTTGCGATGGTTCTTCCACGGGTACGCGCCGGGCTTGATGGTGATGAAGCGGTATCGACCGTCGTCGTCCGTCAGGCACCCACCCGCCCCACTGAAATTGGGGTCGAGCGGCGCCGGGTGCTGATCATCCTGATCGAGGTAACGGCCGGCCGCGTTCGCCTGCCAGACTTCCACGATCGTGTTCCGCAGCGGTCGCCCGTCGCTGTCGAGCACCCGCCCGGTGACGATGATCCGCTCGCCGATTGGCTCGCCCGCATGTTGCCGGGTCAGGTCATGATCGAGCTCGGCGATGGCCCTCGGAAACAGGGGCGCTGGGAAGTCATGGAATCCTTGGGGAAGGTTGACCAACGGTTTGGCCGGTGCGCGCAAACGCGTCCCGACATAGTCGGGGTAAAGGTACGGCGGTTCGCGTTCGTCTTGGCTCATCGATGTAACCAGTAGCCCACCGGAAACACCTGCAGATTCAGGCGGCTGCTGATCAGCCCCCAGATCCCCTTGGGCAAGAACATGGCGACGACGACCGCCAGTGACCCGAGAAGGATCAGGTACCAGGCCCCGGATTGGGCCAGCGTTTGCTGGATGACGGTGAAGATGGCGGTGCCGACGATCGGTCCTTCGATACTGCCCACACCTCCGATCAGGGCGATGAAAATCATTTTCGCCGACCACCCGACGCTGAAGACCGCGCTGGCGAGGACGTTGAGCTGGCTGATGATCAGCAGCGCCCCTCCCGCGCCACAGCCGGCGGCGGAAACGACGTACACGACCCGCTTCGCCCACGTGACCCGCACGCCAGCGCTGCGTGCGGCGACCTCATTGTCCCGGATCGCGGTCAGGTCCAATCCCATCCGGCTGGAGAGGAGCAGATAAGTGGCGAGCAAGGCAGCCGCGGCCACCGCCAGCGCGCTCCAATAGGTCAACGCCTGACGAAAGACCGGATCGATCAGCGCCAGCCCAGGCAGGCCGGTCCCGGTGCCGCCGCCCAGCGAACGAATGCGGATGAGAAGAAGGAAGAAGACCTCCGCGACCACCCAGGTGCCGATGGCGAAGTACTCGGCCCGAAGCCGGAAGACCAGGAAGGATACCGGCAGCGCGATCCCGGCCGCGACGACGACGGCAACGGGGATCGCCAGGTAGGGGTTGATGCCGTTCTGCGCCAGCAGCAGCACGGCATAGGCACCGACGCCGATGTAGGCCTGCTGCCCAACGGAGATCAGCCCGCAGTAGCCGGCGAGCAGGTTCCACATGCTGGCGAGCACCAGCAGGATGAAGGCGTTGACCAGGAGATCGGTCACGTCCGCGTAGACCACGTAAGGCAGCGTCGCGAGCACGATGACCACGACCGCCGCCCCGATCAGCCCCCACAACGCCGATCGGCGGGAGCGCGTGACCCGCACAACGCTCATTTCCATCTCGTCGGGGTCGCGGGATTTCCCGCGTGTCATACGGCGAGCCGAGCCCGGATCAGACCCTGCGGACGCAGCGCGAGCACGGCGAGAAAGACCAGGTGGCCGGCGAGCACACCGCCGCTTGGATCGATCTGGGCGCCGACCGCCTGGGCCACGCCGAGGATGATGCCGCCGACGAGTGTCCCCCAGAGCGAGCCGACCCCGCCGATGATGACGGCCTCGAACGCGAAGATCAGCCGCGCCGGGCCGGCGCTCGGATCGAACGAGGACGAGCTTCCCAGCGCCAGGCCGGCGAGCGCGACCGTGGCGAAGGCGATCGCGGCGGCGATGCCGAAGACGTGGCGCGTGTTCACGCCCGCGATTGACGAGGCTTCCTGGTCATCGGCCGATGCCCGGATGGCGCGGCCCATCGCGGTGCGCGAGAGAAAGAGCTGCAGCCCCGTAAGGACGACGACCGCCGTCACGAAGATCATCAGGGGCACGTAGCCGATGGACAGCTCGGGGGTGACGCGCAGCGCGGCCGAGATCAGGCTGCCGAGATCGAAGGAGTGGCTGTCGGCGGATGCCGTGACCAGCAACACGTTCTGGATCACGACCGAGAGCCCGAAGGTCACGAGCAAGGTCGTCAGCGGCGAGACTTCCAGGCTCTTCTGGATGATCAGCCGCTGCACGCCGTAGCCGAAGACGGCGAACAGTGGCGCGACGATGACAAAGGTGAGCAACGCCGGCACATGCGTCGTCGTGATGACGACCAGCGCCAGGTACGCGGCCAGGACCGCGAAGTCGCCGTGGGCGAGGTTGACGACGCGCACGACGCCGAAGAGCAAGGACAGGCCGCAGGCGAAGAGCGCGTAGAGGCCGCCAAGGAGGATGCCCTGGACGATGGCGTTGACCCAGTTCACGCGGCGCTCCCCGGGCCCGTCCGGCCTGCCAACCCAAAGTAGGCCGCCTCGATCTTTGCCGTCGTCGCATCCGCCGGCTTACCCTCCAGCGTGGTGCGACCCTCGAGCAGGCATTGAAACCGGTCGGCGATCCGCAGCGCCTGCGCGACGTCCTGCTCGACCAGTAAGACCGCCATGCCCTTCTGGACCAGTTCCGGGAGGACGCCGTAGATGCGCCGCACCATCGTGGGCGCCAGCCCGAGCGACAACTCGTCCAGGAGAAGCACCTGCGGATTCGCCATTAGGGCGCGGCCGATGGCGACCGCCTGCTGCTCGCCTCCGGAGAGGTGGACGGTCGGCTCGTGGCGCCGCTCCCCCATCCAGTCGAAGAGTTGATAGACGGAGCCGAGGCTCCAGGAACCGGGCCGTCGCGATGATCGGCCGACCAGCAGGTTCTCCTCGACGCTCAGCGATGGAAACAGCCGGCGTCCTTCGGGAACGAGCGCGATCCCCTCGCGGACCCGGGCATGGGGCGGCAGCGCGGTGATGTCCCGACCGTGGAGCAGGATCGAGCCGGCGCTGGGCTGATGCAAACCAATGATCGAGCGCAGCAGGGTCGACTTGCCCGCGCCGTTGGCGCCGATGATGGCGAGGGTCTCGCCCGGCGCCACCGTGAGGCTGATATCCGTGAGCGCTTGCAGATACCCATGCCGGACGGTCAGGTTGCGAACCTCAAGCATTGATGTCGACTCCCAGGTAGACCTCCTTGACCTCCGGGTTGGCAAGCACCTCTTGCGGGTCGCCTTCGGCGATCAGGCGACCGCCCGCGATGCAGATAATGCGGCTGACGGCGCGGGTCAGCGCGTGCACGACATGCTCCACCCAGACGATCGCCACCGAACGATGCCGCACCTGCTCGACGATCTCGACCAGCTCGGCCACTTCGGGATCCGTCAGTCCGCCGGCGACCTCATCGAGCAGAAGGATGCGCGGCTGAGTCGCGAGCCCGCGCGCCAGCTCGAGGCGTTTGCGCTGCAGCAAGCCGAGGCGTCCGGCTGGACGGTTCGCGTCCTGCGACAGCCCAGTCTCCTCGAGGACCCGGGCCGCGGCGGCGTAGCCCTGAAGTCGGGACAGCTGACCACCACGATATGCCGCCACCAGCAGGTTCTCGAAAACGGTCATGTTCTCGAATGGTCGCGGCACCTGGTAGGTGCGCGCGATCCCCATGCGGCACCGAGTCGCCGGATCGAGCCTGAGAACGGAGCGCCCATCGAGTCGCACGTCACCGGCGTCGGGCTTCAGGTCGCCGGCGATCATCGCGAACAGCGTGCTCTTCCCGGCCCCGTTCGGCCCCACGATCCCCACCGTCTCGCCGGGTTGGAAGCGCAGCGACAGGCCGTCGGCGACCGTGATCCGGCCGAAGCGTTTGCTGACGCCCGCCAGCTCGAGAAGGGACGCCTCCGCGGTCATGGATTGGTCGGGACGAGGTCTCCGTTCACGGGAACGTTCTTGTTCGCGCTATTGTCCACCACGACCATGCTGTAGGGGAACTTCGTTCCCTTCTTCCATTGCACACCCACGGGCTTCTGGATCGCGACACCGGGAACCGGCCCCTTGGTGAAGTCGAGTGGACCGCTGATCCCCGTGTAGTTCATGTTCTTGAGTTGGGTCGCGACCGCGGTGTGGTTGTGCGGGTCATCGACGGCGGTGAACGCCTTGTGGGCGATTTCGAAGAGGGAGTGCACCGACCCGATGCTCTGTACCCATTGCTTGCCGGTGGAAGACTCAAACGCGTCCGCGAACTGCTTGCAGGTCTGCCCGGTGAGCGTCGAGCTGTACGGGTGGTAAGGCGTCCACCAGGCATCGGTCGCGACGTTGTTGACCAGGTCGCCGATGGCTTCGGTATCCGCCGGGAAGAGCAGGACCTTAGCCACCGTCGCCAGCTTCGGCTTGAAGCCGGCCTGGGCCGCCTGCTTCCACATCGTGTTGAAGTCGGGCGGGATCGGCGCGTTCGTAAACAAGGTCGCGCCCTTGCTCTTGAAGTTGGCGATCATGCTGTTGTAGTCGGTCGTCCCGTCAGGGTAGGAGCCGCCGTCGACGTTGTGGTAGCCGGCCTGTGCCGAGTAGAACTCGAGACCGGTCTTGTTGTCGCGGAAGGCGTTGCCGTCGGCATCGTTTGGGTAGGTGAAGGCGACGACCTTGTTGGTGCCCATGCGATCCCACATCGGGATGAAGCATTCGCCGAACTGCTGCATGCCGAAAAAGAACATCGTGGTGAAGTTGAAGCTGGTCCCGGGCTTCCCGCCGCGGGCGAAAAACCACGCCTCCCACGGCACGATCGTGGAGACGCAGGGGATACCCTGCGCCTCGCAGACGTCGGCGACCGGGTTGGTCGTCTCCGGCGTCGAGGAGGTCAGGATCAGATCGGCCTTGTTGGTCAAGATCAGCTCGCGGGCGACCTGCGAGGCTCGATCCGGACTCGACTGGGTGTCCTTGACGACGATCTTGACGTCGTAAGTTTTGCTGCCGAGCTTGAATCCATTCTTGTACGTGCTAGTACCGCGCACCTGATCCAGGACGAAGTTGTCGCCAGATGCAAACCCGGCCAACGCGCCGGTCTGGGGACTGACGTAGCCGATCGTGATCGTGCCGCTGCTCGTGGTGGTCGAGCCCTTGATCTCGCCGCAGGCAGACAGCAGGTCGGCCGACCCGAGCATCAAGGCGCCCCCTCCGATCGTCTTCAGGACCTCCCGACGGCTGACTCGCCTCTCGAACGACAACCCTTGGTCGGCCATTTCCGCTTCTCCTCCCTTGTAAAGGGGTTCCAATTCGTCAGTACACGGAATATAGTTTCGGTACCGGCCCTTGTCAACCTCGCATGAAGACCTTCGCCGCCATCCGGGTCACCTGATTCGGCGCGCCCAGCAGGTCCACTACTGGCTCTGGAACGCCGAGGTCTCGACCGAGGTGACCTCCCCTCAGTTCGCCGTGCTCTATGCGCTCCGGGCGGAAAAGAACATCGACCAGAAGACGCTGGGCGAACGGGTGTCGCTGGACCGCTCGACCACGGCTGAGGTCGTTGCCCGCCTCGCAGGCCGAGCTCTGCTGCAACGGTTTCGGGATCCGCGGGACGCGCGACGCAACCTGCTCCGCCTCACCGCGCTGGGCCGGCGAACGGCCGAGAGCCTGATCCCAAAGGCTGCCCGAATGAACCGGCTGCTGGTATCGGTGCTCTCGGAGTGCGAGCAGACCGAGTTGCTCCGCATGCTGAACCTGGTGGTGGACGCCGATGAAAGCCTCAGGAAGGAGCGCCAGGCGGACCCCGGCTTAGTCCGCGCCGAACATGCCGACGCCGGATGACCCAGCTCGGCATCATCGGAGCTGGCCCCGCTGGGCTCCTGCTCTCCCATCTCTTGCACCAGCAGGGGCTCGATTCGGTCGTGCTCGAAACGCGCAGCCGCGACTATGTGGAGCGGCGGGTGCGTGCCGGCGTCCTCGAGCAGCGATCCGCCGACCTGCTGACGTCGTCCGGCGTCGGCGAGCGGATGCGTCGCGAGGGGCTGGTGCACGATGGGATCAGCCTTCGGTTCGCCGGCGAGCAACACCGGATCGACTTCCGAAAATTGACCGGGCAGGGCATCACCGTCTATGGCCAGCAGGAAGTCGTCAAGGATCTGATCAGACAACGCCTGGCGGACGGCGGCGAGATCTTGTTCGAGACCGAGGCAACGGCGATCGAGGGCGTCGAGAGTGATCATCCCCGCATCGAATACCGACGCAACCGCGAGCCCGCGATTCTCGAGTGCGACTTCGTGGCTGGCTGCGACGGCTCGCATGGCGTGGCACGTGCCGCGCTCGGAGCCAAATCCTACGAACGCACCTATCCCTTTGCCTGGCTCGGCATCCTGGCGAAAAGCCCGCCGGCTTCCAACGAACTCATCTACGCCTATCACGAGCGCGGCTTCGCGTTGCACAGCATGCGATCGCCGGAGATCAGTCGCCTCTACCTGCAGGTCGACGCCAATGACACGATGGACGCCTGGCCGGAGGCGCGAATCTGGGATGAGCTCCGTGTTCGCCTTGCGGAACCCGAGCTTCAACCCGGCGAGATCATCGAAGACGGCATCACGCCAATGCGGAGCGTGGTCACGGAGCCGATGCAACGCGGCCGCCTCTTCCTCGCCGGCGACGCCGCCCATATCGTCCCCGCGACTGGAGCCAAGGGCATGAACCTCGCGCTCGGCGACGTCAAGTTGCTGGCGGAGGCTCTGGCGGCATGGTACCGATCGACGTCACGCGACCTGCTCGACCGCTACTCGGACCTGTGCCTGCGGCGCGTCTGGCGGGCGGAGCAGTTCTCCGCATGGATGACAGGCCTGCTGCACCGGGACCCGGCCGGCGATCCCTTCGATCACAAACTTCGGTTGTCCTACCTGCACTACGTCGTCAATTCGGAGGCGGCCGCGACCACCCTGGCGGAAAACTACGTTGGTTACGATCCCTTGAAGAGCCAAGAGAGGAGGAAGCGATGAGCACAGTCGTATCCGACGAGAAGGCGACGGCGAAGACCGCTCCGAAGGAATACCGGCAGTTCATCAACGGCGAATGGGTCGGCGCATCCAAGGGCGCCACCTACCCGGACCGTAATCCGTTCACGGGCGAGACGATGGCGACCATCCCGGCGTCGACGCGTGAGGATTCCAAGCGCGCGGTCGAGGCCGCGGCGAACGCGTTTCCCGCCTGGTGGAAGACGCCGCCTGGCGCCAAGCAGCGCTTGTTCCTGAAGGCGGCGGACATCCTCGAGCGCCGCCAGATGGAGGTCGTCGGCCTGCTCGCCGCGGAGACCGGCTGCACCTTTGGCTTCGGCATGTTCCAGACGATCTTCACGCCCAACCTGCTGCGCCAGGTTGCCGGCCTCGTGTATCAGCCGGTCGGGGAGATCCTCCCCGCCGACCTGCCTGGCGCTTTCTACATGGGGATTCGCCAACCGGTCGGCGTCGTGGCCGGCCTCGCGCCGTGGAACGCGCCCTTGATTCTGTCGCTGCGGTCGATCGCAACGGCGCTCGCCTTCGGCAACACGGTCGTGTTGAAGCCGTCCGAAGAGTCGCCCATCACCGGCGGCATCCTCTACGCCGAGATCTTCGAAGAGGCCGGCTTCCCGCCGGGTGTCGTCAACGTGGTCACCCACGCGCCCGGCCAGGCCGAGCCGGTTGTCGACGAATTCATGGAGAACCCGAAGGTCCGCCGCATCAGCTTCACCGGCTCAACGAAGACAGGCCGAATCCTGGCGGAGAAGGCAGCCCGCCACCTGAAGCGGATGGTGCTCGAGCTCGGTGGACAGAATCCGCTGATCGTGCTCGCCGACGCGGACCTGGAATATGCGGTCAATGCCACCGCCTTCGGGACCTTCCTGCACCAGGGCCAAATCTGTATGTCCGCGCGCAGGATCATCGTCGAGCGTCCGGTGGCCAAAGAGTTCATCGAGAAGCTCGTCGCAAAAACGAAAGGCCTCAAGGTCGGCAGTCCCACCGAAATGGATACGATCATTGGCCCGCTGATCAACAAGCAGGCGCTGGACCAGGTCAGCTCCCGCGTCGACGAGGCGGTGCGCCGCGGAGCCAAGGTTCTGACCGGTGGGAAGGCGCAGGGCGCCTGTTACGAGCCGACGCTGCTGACCGATATGCCGGCGGACGTGGCCATGAGCAAGGAAGAGACCTTCGGTCCGGTCGCGACCATCACCATTGTCGACGATGCCGACGAGGCGGTCAGGGTAGCCAACCAGACGACCTATGGCCTGTCGGCCGGCATCCTGACGCGCGATGCGGATCGGGGGCTGGCTCTCGCCGAGCGAATCGAGGCCGGGATCGTGCACATCAACGACCAGCCCGTGAACGACGAGCCGCAGGTCCCGTTCGGCGGGGTAAAGGACAGCGGCTACGGCCGGTTTGGCGGGGGCGAGGCCATGCACGAGTTCACCGAGATGCGCTGGGTGACGGTGCAAGGTCAGGGAGGTAGGCCCTTCCCCTTCTAAATCTCGATTCTCCCTCCCCCCTCGCGGGGGAGGGTCGGGGTGGGGGGTGCTGCGCCCCCGTTACGGCCGAATTTGTGCGGTCTGCCGCTCCAGCCAGGTGGGACCGGCCGCAGGCGCGAGTCCCAGCGTCTTGTGCAAGCTCGCCATTCGGGTAGTGACTTCGCCGTCGCTGACGCCCAGGTAACTGGCAATGCCCTTGTTGGGTAGGTCGCGCTCGATCAGCCGAAGCAGCTGTAAGTCGGAACCTCCCAAACGGCTTCGCAGCTCAGCGTCTGTGAAGCGATGCACCCAGGCTGGCCTTGTCACTTACCTGAGTCTCTCACACTTTGGCTTTTTTCGTCAGTTCACTTAGCGTGAAGCGCGGCGGCGACCTCGGCGGCCGTACTGACCCAGCCGAAGAAGGCGGTCACGTTATGGACGGTCGCCCGCTGGATTTCGGGCGAACCGGCGGGCATGGTGGCATCCTCGATCATCACCGGCCAGTACTCGTGGAAGTAGGCGTCGCGTAGGGTCGACTCGACGCAGACGTTGGATGCGATCCCCGCCATCAGCAGGGTGCGGATGCCGCGACTTCGCAACTCGGCATCCAGGGATGTGCCGACAAAGCCGCTATAGCGCGGTTTCGTGATCACCAGCTCGCCGGGCCGTGGTGTCAGTGCGTCAACGATCTGAAAGTCCCAGGTGCCATAGGTCAAGAGCTTTCCCCGCAGTTCTGGACGCTCGCGCATGAGGCAGAGGGCAAGCTCCTTGCGCGGGTTTGGCGAATCCTCGCCACCTGCGTTCGACTGATCCGGTGCGTAGCCCATGACGAGGTAGATGACGGGAATGCCTGCGGCGCGGGACGCGTCCACCAGAAGCCGCGCATTCGCCACCGCCCGGGCTGCGGGACCAACGTCGACGCCGGCCAGGTCGAGCATGCCGCCGGGGCTGGCGAAGGCATTCTGCATGTCGACCAGCAGGACGGCCGTCCGCTCTGCCGCGATAGAAAGCGGTTCCGGCCGGGCCGGTAAAACGATGTCCACGCTGGCAGGATAATCTCAGGTCGATGGCCGCCGAAATTCGCGCGTCGCAGCTCGAGCGGCTCCGCGCGGGCATCGAGTTGTTGCTGCAGAGCAATCGTTTCTACCAGGCCCGGCTGCACCCCGTCACCACATGGGACGATTTCGCGAGGTTGCCACTCACGACAAAAGGCGAGATCACGGCAGACCAACACGCGAATCCGCCGTTTGGCGCCAACCTCACCTTTCCCATCGACCATTACAGCCGGCTGCACCAGACGTCCGGCACCAGCGGCACGGTGCCGCTGCGCTGGCTCGACACTCGCGAGTCCTGGGACTGGTGGGTCCGGGTCTGGGCCGACCATATTTACCGATCGGCCGGCGTGCAGCCCGACGACCGAGTCTTCTTCGCGTTCTCTTTCGGCCCGTTCATCGGCTTCTGGTCTGCCTTTTCGGGCGCCGAGCGGCTCGGTGCGCTCGTCATTCCCGGAGGCGCCATGACGACCGAGCAGCGGTTGCGGACTATGGTCGAGCTACGCGCAACCGTGCTCTGCTCGACGCCGACCTATGCGATCCGGATGGCGGAGGCGGCGCAATCCGCCGGCATCGACCTCGCCGCAAGCGACATCCGGATCACGGTGCACGCCGGCGAGCCGGGCGCGAGCGTGCCCGCGACTCGGGACCTGATCGAGCGATCCTTCGGCGCGCGCTGCTTCGACCACACCGGGATGACCGAGCTCGGTCCAACGGGTGTCTCATGCGCCGCCCGCGACGGTGTCCACCTGATCGAGTCCGAGTTCGTCTTCGAAGTCCGCGACGATGCCGGGGTGGTGCATTCGGTGCCCGCGACCGGAACGATCACGGGAGAGCTGGTGGCGACCAACCTCGGCCGCTGGGGATCGCCGCTGATCCGCTATCGCACCGGTGACCGGGTGGAGGTGACACGGGCTGCGTGCAAATGCGGCAGTCCGTTCGCAAAGATGATGGGCGGCATCCGCGGCCGCGTCGACGACATGTTCACCGTGCGGGGCGTGAACCTCTACCCGTCGCAAGTCGAGGACATCGTCCGGCGTCAGGCCGTGATCGGAGAGTTCTCCATCGAGGTCCGGTCCGTCCGCGGCATGGAAGAGGTCACGATCCTCTGCGAATGCCACGGTGACGATGGCGCGGCGGCCGTCGCACGGCTCGCCAACGACTTGCGACTGGCGCTCGGCGCCCGCATCGAGTGCCGCCGGGTGGCGGCGGGCTCACTGCCTCGTTCAGAGGCTAAGTCCCGCCGCCTCCGCCGCGTCTAAGTCGGTCGCCTACATGTTCGGGCAGTTCCTTGTGCCCGAGGAGGGCGACGCGTTAGTCGAGGGCGACGCGCCGACATCCGGAGACACCGTGGGCGCCGGTGATGTCGCCGCATGCGCGACCACGAACGTGCCGAAGCCGCCGGCCAGGCCCACACCCGCCGCCATCACCATCTTCGCCATCGGACCACGAAACCATCCAGGGCTGTTCATCGCTTGATCACCTCCCTGGCGGCAATGCGATGGCCGATTGCCACCGGGTCGAGCATGAGGATGGCAGCCTTTCAGATTGATGACGAATTCGTGAGGACATCCTTATATATGGGGCTTCTCATCGGGTCCTCGAGCCAGGCCGAAAAGCGCAAGACCACTCGCACCCGGGCGACCAGCTCCGGCGCCGATAGCCAGGCATCGAGGTAGTAGTCGGCGCCGGCGTTGAGCATGGTGATGCACTCCTGGCTGCTCGGTGACGCGCTGGCTGCGATGACCCAGCGGTAGCCCTGCCGGTGCAGTGCCCAGCACGTCGCCACCGGGTCGCGAGCCGGGGTCGCAAGCATCACCACGTCGGCCGGCGCCGCCTCGGCCAGCTCGGCGGCCGAGACGGTGCGAACGTTCATTCCTGCATCGCGCAACACGCGGACCACTGAGGGTGCGGCATTTTCCAATCCGTCGCGGACCACGAGGAGCTGCGCTTTCATAGGGTCGACCCGCCTTCCAGGGATGACAGGAGCTGCTTGACCTGGTTGATCGGGATGGCGAAGCCAACGCCCACATTGCCATCAACCGGACTCTGGATCGAATTGTTGATGCCGATCCCCTGCCCAGCGGCATTGACCAGCGGACCACCCGAGTTGCCGGGATTGATCGCCGCATCCGTCTGGATGAGGCCAGAGAGCGTGGCGCCAGTCGAAACGGCTCCGCCCTGGTTCAGATTCGAAACGATCCCCTCGGTAAGTGTCCCGGACAAGCCGAACGGCGAACCGATCGCGTAGACGGTGTCGCCGACCTGGACGGCATCGGAGTTGCCCAGGGTCACGGGATGCAGGCTCGAGGCTGGGACGGAGATCCGAATCACGGCCAGATCTGCGGCCGAGTTCGACCCGACCAGCGTGGCGTTGACGGTTTGACCGCTGCCCAGCGTGACCTGCATTTGCCGCGCGCCGGCAATGACGTGTGCGTTGGTCAGGATGTCACCCTGGCTGTCGAGCACGATCCCCGAGCCGATCGCCTGTCCGTTGGCCACGACGGACGTGATGGTGACGACCCCGTCCGACACCTGCTTGTAGATGGTCTCCGCCGTCGTCGGCGATAACGAGGTGCTCTGAACACTTGTCGTGGTGGACGTGGTCGCAGCAGGTGGTGCCGCATGGGCGACGAGCGCGGCGGCGATCGCGCCCGATCCGGCGCCGCCGGCAACCGTGAGGGCCGCGACTGCGGCGAGCAGCCCGCGACGAAACCGTTTTGGTGGTGGTGACGGGGGCGACGCCGGCGGCGTGGATGGAGCCGAGGGTTGAAACCCGTTATCGAAATATTGATGAGCGACCATTGTGATTCACCTCTGTTCATTGATTGATATGGGTTCATCCTCGGCCTGTAAACCTTGCGATTCGGTGACGGTGAGCGTCATCGTTTCGAAAGGTCGATCCGCCGAGGATGGTGCCCATGCGATCCGCGGTTGCGACGAGACGACAATTTCTAACCGCCGGCGGCGTCGCGCTCGCCGGCGCGGTGCTGACCAGCACCGCCGCATCGGCGGTGCTCAGAGGGCAGGGTGGTGGCAGCTCGACACCAACGCCGACACTTCCAACTCCAACATCCATACCCTCTCCTACTCCAGTGCCTACGCCGGCACCCACACCGGCGACGGTCACCATCCCGGTGCCGGTCTACCAGCAGAGCATGGTGCTCGACTGTGAGACCGCCGCGCTGCAGCAGGGTCTCGCCTATTACGGAATCATCGTCAGCCAGCCGACGCTGTTCGCCCTCGAGAATGCCGACAGCCGGCTACCCGTGATGGGCGCGAACCACACCGTGCTCCGGTGGGGCAATCCGTACACGAATTGCGTCGGCTACGCCAACGGCAGCGACTGGACGCCGACCGGCTTCGGCGTGTACTGGCCGGTCATCCTCGAGCTGGCGCACCGATACGGCCTCCCCAACGCCATCGGTGGTGAGGGCTTCGCGCCGAGCCGGATCTACAGCGAGCTGGCCGCGGGGCATCCCGTGCAGGTCTGGATCGAAACGCGATTCGCGCGCGTCCCCCTCGGCACCTGGACGGCATGGGACGGGACCCAGGTCCGCTACTCATATGCCGAGCATTCCGTGACCCTGAGCGGAGTCTCCCCCACCCAGGTGCGGGTCAATGACGTCCTCAGCGCCACGCAGTACTGGGTCGACAAGGCTCTCTTCGAGGCGAACTTCGCCGACTTCAACAACATGGCCGTCATCTTCCAGTGACCTTGCGGGCGACGGGCTCGGCCCTCGAATCCGAAATCGATTCGATCCGGCGGTTACCGCTCCCAGAAGCCGGCGTGATCCAGGCGCGGAGCAGCAGGAACCGCACGAGGGTCCCGACGAGATTGGCAATCACCAGCGTGATGAGCTCGACCATCCGGCTCGCGCCGGGGGCCACCAGGTGGAGCGCCGCGATCGTGAACGTCGTCAGGCTAAGGGCAATGCCGAAGGCGGCGAGGCCGCCGAGATGGTCCCTCGTCGCTACCCCGTTGCCTTGAGACAAGAACGTGAATTTCCGGTTGGCGGCGGTGTTCCCGATGGCCGTGAGCAGCAGGCTGAGCGCGTTGGCGAAGGTCGCCGGCAAGGCGAGGCGCAGGGCCGTATAGCACGCAATGTAGGCGAGAGTGCTGAGGATGCCGATCGCCGCGAAGCTGCGGAGCTGGCGCGAAAGCCGCCAGACTCCGCGCAAATCTTCGATGGCGGTGGCGATGACGTCGACGCGTGAGTCCGGGTCGTCGGTCCAGTCGACCGGGACTTCGTAGATCCGCAGTCCGGCTCGCTGCGCCTGCACCAGGAGTTCCGTGTCAAAGAACCATTCCTGGTTCTCAACCAGGGGCAGCAGCGTCCGGGCCGCCTCGGCCCGCGCCGCCTTGAAGCCGCACTGCGCGTCGCGCACCCGGGTGCCGAGGACGAGGTGAAGGAGAAGGTTGTACCCGCGCGAGATTAGCTCGCGCTTCGGACCCCGGTTAACTCGGGCGCCCCGCGTGAGGCGGCTCCCAATCGCGACGTCGCTATGCCCGGAGATGAGCGGCGCGACCAGCGGGAGGAGGGCGTCCAGGTCGGTGGACAGATCGACGTCCATGTAGGCGACGATCGCCGCGTCACTCTCCAGCCACGCCTTTCGCACGGCGCGGCCTCGACCCTTGGATTCAAGGCGCGTGGCGCGGACACCGTAAAACTCGAGCGCCAGCCGCTGGGCGATGGCCCAGGTTGCATCGGTGCTCGCGTTGTCGACGACGGTGATCCGCGCCGCAAAAGGAAATTGGTGGTCGAGGTATCGCCGCAGCCGGCGAACACTCCGCTCGAGGTCGCGTTCCTCGTTGTAGACCGGGATCGCGATATCAACGAGCGCAGTGACTACGGGGCTGGAGGCGACGACCGCCAGGTGTTGCGCCATGCTCTGATGCTGCGCCAGAAATCCTGTCGATTCCGTTACTGGCCGTTAAGAACTTCGTAAGACCCGGTGTCACCGTTCTGCAAGGCTGGCCGGTGCAGGCTTGACCTCAGCAATGGAAAACTCTCGGACGCTCCCAACCTATCGACCGGCTTCGTCGTCGTCATGGATTCGGCGTGCGGTCTCCTCACTCGTACGCGGCCAGGTCCACGATCCGATCTGGGTCCGGCCGGCCCTGATCGGCTTGCTTGGGACAACCGCCCTGCTCTACCTCTGGAATTTGGCGGCCTCCGGCTGGGCCAACGCCTACTATTCCGCCGCCGTCCTGGCGGGAACCAAGAGCTGGGCCGCGTTCTTCTTCGGCTCGCTGGACGCCTCCAACTTCATCACGGTCGACAAGGCGCCTGGCGCGCTGTGGGTGATGGAGATCTCGGCGCGCCTGTTCGGCTTCAACGCCTGGAGCGTGCTCGCGCCGCAGGCGCTCGAAGGGGTGGCGACGGTTGGCATCGTCTACCTCGCCGTCCGCCGCTGGTTTGGGCCGGCCGCCGGGCTGCTCGCCGGCGCGGTCGTGGCGCTGACCCCGGTCGCCGGCCTGATGTTCCGCTTCAACAACCCCGACGCGCTGCTGGTCCTGCTGCTCACCGC
>Ga0207416_1003230_pt1 | contig 16043 bp, 13 predicted proteins | sample PaiPotPPM11metaG_FD_184107 | JGI IMG/M metagenome (GOLD analysis project Ga0207416, IMG submission 184107) | Iron sulfur acid spring bacterial and archeal communities from Banff, Canada, to study Microbial Dark Matter (Phase II) - Paint Pots PPM... ...
CCTAGCAGAGGACCCATTGCGCGATGTGTCCAGACGTAGATAGAGCCATCGACCGGCATAAAGCGGTTAAGCTGCCCCGTGACGATGGCGCCGGGCAGCAGAAACGTCACCGCGCCCAGAACCCAGTAGAAGTAGGTCGCCGGTCCCGCTCCCTGGGTGGCCTGAACGACAGAGGCGTTGGGAATGAAAAGCACAATGGCGATGAAAATGGCGAACATATCAAGACGAGAGAGGACACGCGGTAAGAGTTCGTTGGTACGTTGCTCCGAGCGCAATGGCTCACCCAATGCGCTTTGTAAAACGGTAGGAGTGTATTCTCCCTCTGGCTTCTTCACCACTGACGTTGCCCCACTCTCGCGTTTGCAGAACGGCTCATTACAGGGAAGGTTTGTCTGTAGTATAACAGATGTATTAAGGAAGGTAAATATTTTAGCAAGGATGGGACAGGCTTTTTGATAGGAGAGGATTTCAGGTCATGCCTGGGGCGGGTGCTACAATGAGGCTGTTTTGTTGATAGAACGCTCAGGAGTGGCCGCGCTTACGGTCGCTCCTGAGCGTCTTGATCGATGCGTTGTTAATGGCCGCTGGCAACACCGGCCAGAACATTGTAGAAATCTACAAGATTGGGGGTGCCGAGGCCGGTTGCGAAGTCCCATCCAGGCGCAGCATTGAAGCCGAGATTGGATCCCTGCGTCACGTCGTAGTAGGGAGACAGGTGGCCCGCGTGGTTTGCCACGTAGTAGAAAACGAGCGGACCGGCGAAGAACACATGGTACTTTTGTATAAGCGCCTGGTTCACCAGCGCCATCCCTGCCGCCCAGATGGGCGTAGCTGCGCTTGTGCCACCGCCTGCGCCGGTACCATCGGGGAAGGTTTGCCACTGACCGCCAAAGTAGAGCGGCAGGTTGAGCGCGACCGCGGAAACGTCCGGCACCTCGCGGAAGCCGCGCGAGTCGCTATTTTGCACCCCTTTGCCCGTCTGGAAGCCTGGCAGCTGGAAGAAGTTGCTGTTCCCTCCGCCGCTGCCCCAGGAATTGGTGCATTGCGTGGTATCCGAGCCATCCGACCAGGAGACTTCGCTCCCACGTTTGCCCTGCGCATTGATCTGCAACATTGTGCCACCCACTCCCACTGCATTTGGATCGCTGGCCGGGAAGCTGACCGAGAAGCTGCCGTACACGTGATCCATAAATGCGCCGCAGTCCCCACTTGCCACAAAGACGGTCATATTCTCTTTTTGTGTGAGCAAGGCTATGAGTTGATCGATGCCTTTGAGGTAGTTAAAGCTTTGAAAGTTTTCAGCGCCCTCCAGGCTGATGCTGACGATGCTGCCGGCTCCGCTGTTTTTGGTATTGTCATCGACGATCTGTTGCAGTTCATCGACAATGCCAGCGCCTACGTCGGGGTTGCCGGTCTGGTAGTCGATGATATTGGCATCGGGAGCCAGCCCCTCGATCTGCTCGATATCCAGCGCCGATTCCTCGCCGGGCTGTGCCGGCGCGCCATCGATATTTTTGACGAGAATATGCCCGCGATATCCGACGCATTGCCCGTAGTTGGCGACATCACTTTGCGGGAAGCCATCGATCTCAACCAGGTTGATAGTCATGCCCTGACCGAGGAAGCCGGCGTGTGCGAATTGATCGTACCCGTAGGTATGTGCCACTCCTGCCGGAAAATCCTCGCCAGCCGGCGCTTTGCAGTTTGCTTGCGCGCTGGCGTGTGTAAGACCAGCAGCGAGTGTATACCCCGACGCTTGCAAGCCAGTTTGTAACTGGCTGTAGGAATCCAGCCCTGTCACCGACACAAGATTGTTGACGATAAAGCTGGGCAGTCGAGGCGCTGTGGCTGGCGCATAGAATGTGCGCCCCTTGTATGTGTGTACCACGAAATGCGTCTGGAAGAGCAGGGCCATGCTTCGTGCCTTCCCATCGACCGTCACAGAGGTATGCAGTTTGCTCAACGCCAGCGAGACGCCCGAAATGCCCAGTTCAGCCTTGATCTGCGCGAACGTTGCGTCACTGATGCCGATCTGATTCGCCAGGTGCGATAGGTCTTGCTGTTTATTTGATAGTTTATTGAGCTGGTCCTGCTGGCTCTGGTTCACCTTGAACAGCAGGCGCACATGCATAAGCGTCGTATCCGCCAGTGGCCCGACGACCGGCGAGTTCAGGGCATCAGCGGGTATGCCGAGATCGATGCTTGAAAATGCCAGGTGCACCGTGGGTGATGGCTTTGATGGGACAGTATTAGTGGACGAATCGCAGCCCGCCAGTATCAGCGCGAGCAGAAGCACCAAAATGACCGGCTTCAAAAAACCAGGCCGATTGGTGCGAAAAATGGATAGCGCGGGTTTCATGAAAAAGTTTCCTTTCATTCCAGAGATCCCTACCTTCTGCTTTCTACATTACTCCCAGTATAAAAGAAGCCCCGTTTCAGAGACGTTTCATCGAACATTTTTTAGCCATCAGTTACGTTCTGACGTTGAAATGTGCCAGCGTTGCCTGCATCCACGGTATTTGCCGTATTTGCTCTAAACTGAGCGTTGTTGGGAGTGGTGGACGGATATGTTCTTCCGTAGCTCCTACGCGCGTGCAGGACTTATGAAAGATATCGCAAACCGCGTAGTAGTTACTGAGTCCGGCCATCACAATGGGCGATGTCGCATCGGCAATCTGTTTGCGCCCGTCGGGCAAGGTCAAGACCCGCCGTGACCCATGCGCAGGATGGGAGCAATGGCGGCACTGAGTGGTTAATTGGAATGTCTTCCATCCGGGCAAGAAGCGGGACATAAGCAGTAAGTGATGCATGTGCGTAAAAATATCTGCCTTGAAATCGTAATCAATCCCATTGATGACCACCGTAAAACCGGCCTGCTGTAAAGCTAAAAGTCCTTCAACGGCTTCAAGATGGGTTTGATTGGTGCATAATTGCACCTCGTCGATGCAGATATATTCTGCGCTGGCAGGCGTAATACCTTTTTCAGCGAGTTGATCTTTGATATCGCGCAAACTATTGGAGGTCAAAACATGAGCTGGCGTTTTCTTTTCGGCGAATGCCCGGCTCACGATAAAGCCGCTATCGGGGGTGTCGCCTCTGTTCTCATCTCCTATACCATTTTGTGGGATCAGGAAGGCGACCCGGCCTCCCTGCTTCTGCATATACCAGGCAAACAGTTTCATGTTTTTGGTTTTTTCTGTTTGCATACTTTCGGCATGAATAAATAAAACAGGCGCTATCCCCAGCGATTTCACTTCGTGATAGGCCCGAATCATCTGCATCTGTAGCTCTTGTGGCGAGGGTACCACCAGCATATCCAGGGCGTTTGCCTGTTCATACGCCAGGTAGCGTGGGTGTTTCGGAACATCCAGGCTGTAGGGATCGTGCAGTTCCCAGGGCCGCTCTAACAACACATCCGCTCGTTCATAGGAACCTGGAAACCACTCTTGCATTCTTTCTCTCTCCTCGCTCGCTATAGTGACATTACTATATCAAACGACTCAGAGCTATTCTATTGTTTAGTACTATTGTTGAGTTGAAACTATTATACTCCAATGTATCCACTTCATGTGTGTCTACCTTTTCGCGGTTCGTAAGAAGGAGAGAAGAAGTCTGCGGGCTGGTCGCCGCAGGCGACCAGCCCGCAGACTTCTTCTCTCTCAAATCGCCGCCGCAGGCGGCAAGTAAATTTGCACGTCGAGTTTCTTAACCCAAAAGTAGCCATTTCTCCCTATTTTTAGAAAACCCATGAATAGAAATAAAACAACATGGTACACTTGAGCCTGGAAGTTAAAGTAACTGGGGAAGAAAATGTGCGAACGTTAGAAATATTGATTGAACAGACAGTTCCGGGCGAGGCGCGTCCGATGGAACTCGCTGCCCATGCGCCTGTTTCCGCGCTCGTGCCGGCCATCGTAGATGAACTGCAATTGCCGCGCACCGATTTGCTGGGGAATCCCCTGGTGTATGTGTTGCGCTACGCGCCAGCTGGTCCCGTGCTGCCTGATGATAAAAGCCTGGTTGGCGCGGGCATTCATTCCGGCACAAAGCTGGCGCTGGATTCGTATGTGCTAGATGGGTCGGTAGCGACCTTAATGCAGAACCGTCAAGGCCAGGGATCGCGTCAATCTGCCTTCTATGCCTCGGATACCCTGGCCGACTCTACCGCTTTTCCGGCTCTGGATGTACACACCTCCGGGTCGCTGTATGCTGTGCCGCGTAAAAAGCATAAGCGCTGGTCGCGGCGCGCATTTCTGCTGCTGGGAGGAACGGCCCTGGGCGCGGGAGCAGTTGGCGCAGTATACGCCGCCAATCATCATGTATTCTCTTTCTTGAACGCGGGTCAGAAGCAGGTCGTAAAAACAAGCCTCGCGCCGCTGACAACCCCCGCGCGTGTCTCCGTCACAAGCGGGCCATTCACGCCGCCTGCTTCGGCCAGGGCCGCGCTGGTATTCACGCAGCACCAGCAAACGGTGCGCTCAGTGGCCTGGTCGCCCGATAGCAAGACGCTAGCCAGTGGCGCCAACGATCGGCTGCTGATGACCTGGAATATGGATGGCATGGTGCAGGGACAGCAGAATCTGCCAGCGCCGGTGCGAGCCGCAGCCTGGTCGCCCGATGGTCAATGGCTGGCTGCTGGTTCAGCGAACCAGGTAGCATTGTTCAACGCCACGAACGGCCTGGCGCAGCAGCAGCTAGTGGACGCGCATAACAAGGCCATCACGACGCTGGCCTGGTCGCCTCAACAGCCACTGCGCCTGCTTTCTGGCTCGCTCGACATGCAGGCTATCGTCTGGAATATACCGGGTTTTACGCAGCAGACGGACTTCATGCATCACACCGCCGCCATACTCTCTGCCTCCTGGGCATCCGATGGTCAGACGGTAGCCACCTCTTCAGAGGGCGGCGTGGTGCGTGTATGGAGTGCCAACAGCGGGCAGGAAGTACACGGGTACTACCTGGACGCGCAAGCGCCGATGCGCGCGCTGGCTTTTGCCCCAACCGGCAATACTCTGGCTGTCGGCGGCGATGATGGCCTTGTGCGCCTCTGGTCGGGGCTGAGCTGCCAGCAACAGCAGCAGGGCGGCTTTGGCAAGCAGTGCATGGATACCCCGCAGCGCCTGACCGCGCACGCTGGCGTTGTACGCGCGCTGGCCTGGTCGCTTGATGGTCGTTTGCTGGCGACGGGCGGCGATGACGGCACACTGGCAATCTGGTACCCCACGCAAAGCCAGTCGCCGCTTTTGCGCGTGCATCTGAATGATCCCGTCCTATCCCTCGCCTGGTCGCCCGGCGGAAAGCAAGTCGCAACCGCTTCAGGTAACAACGTGACGCTCTGGAACCTACAATAATTTTCCTATCACCTGCCTGGCATGGTACCATAGTCCCCCTTCTCAGGGAAAAAAGTAATTGCCTCATCTCCTGCCAATTGAACCGTTCGTATTATTCAATGTACAGGGTAGATTCTGTCATTTTATTTCGATCATTGTAATGAACTAGGAAGTGTAGGTCGTCATGCATAGCAAAAAAGATACACTGCCATTACTTCCGCCTCGTGCCATCGATGAACCCTCGCTTTTACCCTCCTTACCACCCGTTGAGCCAGGTGAGGAAGCGCAATCACCCTTTGAAATCATTTCTCAAGATACGGAAGAAGATGCCATTTTAGAAGATGAGCTTGAATCGTGGGACGATGAGATCGAGCTTTCGAACCCGGAAGAAGATGAGATTGAGTCGTTGGACGATGAGATTGACCCATTTGAACACCGGCATTTACCGACCAGCGTCGAAGCCGCCTCTATAGAGGAAGCGGACATTCGACATGCCTTCGAGCAGGTAGATACGCATATCATCAGCAATGCGCCCGCGCCGCCCTCGTCTCCCGCGCGCCCTCCGCGATGGCCGTTTGATCACTGGCGCGCCCTCCCATCTCAGCGCAAATTCTTTGTTGCATTGGCGCTGTTGCTTGTCTTACTCTTGATGGGAGATGGTACATTATTTTTGCTCAATATTACCCGGTCTCATTCCGCCACTTTACTATCCGGCGCTCCTACCCGGTCCATGCTTACAGTAACTCCGGCTGTAACGCATCCAGGAGAGATCGTTACCCTGCATATCAATGGTTTCTCACCTTCTGCGCGCGTGCTATTGACTCGCGATATGCAGCAAGCGGTACGCAATGATAGCGGCGCTTCGCTCATCAATCTGGGAAGAGATGGTCACGCTGACGTACATGTGCTGGTTGAAGACAACTGGGGAGCCGGAACGCATCTCCTTTTAACTGAAGATATCCACTCGCATTATATCGCCAGCGTCTCGCTTCAAGTGAGAAGCGATTTTCCCACTCCACTGCCGCACTTATCGGTAGCTACCCAGGATGAACCCGACGGATTGAATGGCTCTTTGAATTTTGGGAGCGATATTCCCGAAGTAAACACGATTCAATCGTTACTCTTACGCAATACCGGTGGTAGCTGGATTTCCTGGCAGGCCACGAGCAATCAGCCCTGGCTGACCCTGGCTCCCCAGCAGGGCGTATTCCAGGATAGCCAGGGTGTCTTTGTGGCGGCGGCGCGAGCGCATCTCGCGCCCGGCTACCATCAAGGAACAATTACCATTACATCCAACGCGGGAGCACCTATCATCATTCAGGCGCAGGTGACTGTGCTTCCACCACCAAAAGCCACTTCCGCCTTGCTGGTTGTCGAGCCTGCACTGTTTTCGTTTACCGCAACCGATGGGGCAGGCAACCCGGCTCCCCAATACCTGACCATCAGCAATCCAGGTGTACAACCGTTGCACTGGTCGCTTACGACAAGCGTACCGCAAGATTCTCTCATGCAAAACCTGAATGGTCAGAATGACTATGCATGGTTGCGCACTGATAACACGTCAGGTATAGTGATGCCGGGGGCCAGCGCGCGCATCCGCGTCATCGCTCAGAGCCAGCAGCTCCTTCCGGGTGTATACGGCGGCATTCTACTTTTTAGTGTCAATGGGAATCCGCTCGTTGCGCTGCAACCGGTCGCGGTGGCGCTGACAGTGCAGCCGCACTGCGGTGTGATTTCAAACCCCGGCAGCCTTGCGCTTGCCGTTGTCGCCAGCCGGCAGACGCCATTCGATCAGCCGCTCGCCATCGGCACAACTCCCGGCTGCGCAGACGTGACGAACTGGCAAGCCTTCCCACAGGCAAGCTGGTTGAAGATGACGCCAGCGATTGGCCAATTGCAGCCAGGTGCCATCGTGAAGGACAATCTCCTGTTCGACGCGAGCGCGCTCGCCCCCGGCACATACAGCGCTTCGGTTGACCTGCTGACAGAAATGCGTTCGCAGACACTCATGGTGCAACTAACGGTCCTCTCTCCATCAGCAACAACTGCCGGAGGCACCACCCCTGTTTCGGGAACTCCTTCAAATGGCACACCCGTCTCAACGACGCCCGCACCAGGTACGCCTGTACCAACAACTCCATCTCCTGTTCCATCAAGTACGGTCGCTCCTGGAACGCCCACACCGACTCCTGTGCCGGGTACGCCCACGCCGGTTGCGCAGCCATGCACGCTGCAAGTGGCCCCCGCGCACCTGACATTTATAGCGACCCTGCTCCAATCGAATCCTCCCGCGCAAACGCTCGCGCTCAGCGTCTCGGGAAACTGCCCGCAACCCGTGTCATGGTCGGCTGCGGTGGATGCCGCTAGTCAGGGCTGGTTGCATCTTGCAGCCGCATCTGGCACTGCTACCAAAAGTGGAAACGCGCTGGTAGTGCAGGTGAATACCAACGGAAAGCTCCTGGGAACCTACACGGGGCAAATCACCCTGACAGCCATCGATCATGGTGGTACGGCTACACAGGGAAGCCCGCAAACTGTCTCGGTGACATTGACCGTAGTGTTGTAGAAGCAAAAGCTGTTCTCTACCGGACCTCCTCTTTGGCCGGATGCCACAGCATCCGGCCAATTTCAATTCTATGCCATGTTTCCCCGGCTGCAACCGCCGTCACTTTTTAGAAAGATAGGGCGTGTGAATCATAGAAGCGTCTATCCATTTCTAAGAAAGAAGTCACACCATGCAGAAACGAATCGGAAACTTGCGCTGGGGCATAGCTGTCCTGCTGGGTATTGGCATCGTTATCAACTACTTTGACCGCACAAACATCTCGGTCGCGACCAAACCATTTGAGCATGACTTTGGTTTATCGGCCTTCCAGATGGGCATTGTCCTGTCCTCGTATCTCTGGTCATATACGCTGATGCAAATTCCTGTGGGGGCCATGTTGGACAAGATCGGCATCAAATGGCTGATGCGGGTCGGCACGATTATCTGGTCCATAGCAACGTTTATGACCGCCCTTGTCAGTGGGTTGGGACTGGTCATTCTCTCGCGTATTCTGCTCGGCGTTGCGGAATCTCCGGCCTTTCCCGGTTCCTCCAAAGCGACTGGCTACTGGTTCCCACTGCGCGAGCGCGGCCTGGCGACCTCGGCCTTTGACGGGGCCGCGAAATTTTCCAATGTGATTGGCGTCCCTATCGTAGCGGCGGCTGTCACCGTATGGGGCTGGCGCGCGGGCTTTTATGTGACAGGCACGCTCAGTCTCCTCTACGCGGTACTCTTCTGGTTCACCTATCGCAATCCCAGAGAGGCAAAACATTTATCGCAGGAGGAATATACCTATATTGAGGAGGGCGGCGCTCAACAGGAGACAGCGCCTATCAGCACCGCGAAAAGCCTGGGTTTCCTGTTGCGCCAGCGGAAGGTGTGGGGATTAGCGCTGGGTTTCGCAGCCTATAACTACTCCTTTTACCTGTTCCTGTCGTGGTTGCCCGGCTACCTGGAAACCCAGCTTCACATGTCCGTCTTGAAGAGCGGCTTCTATACCATCATTCCCTGGATAGTCGCGACCATCACGGATATCTTCATCGGCGGCTTGCTGGTTGATACGCTAGTGAAACGCGGTCGAGCTTCAACGAATGTGCGCCGAACCTTGATCGTCCTCGGCATGATATTAGGATTAACCGTCGTTGGCGCGGCCTTCACGACGAATGCTAACGTGGCGATTATCTGGATATCAATCGCGCTCGGCGGATTGGCTTTCTCGGCTCCCATTGCCTGGAGCATCCCGTCGATTATCGCGCCCCAGGGAACGGTTGGCACGGTCGGCAGCATCATGAACTTCCTGGGCAACATCTCCGGCATTGTCGCGCCTATTCTGGCGGGCTACATCTTCGATCGCACAGGCTCGTTCCTGCTCAATTTCCTGGTAGCCGGCGCTATCCTCGTTGTGGGCATTCTCTGCTACCTCTTCCTACTTGGAAGCATCGAGCAGATCGAGGCCCCGTTCGCGACAAAAGCGCCACTGCCCGAGTCGGCTGTAGAGCCGCCAACCGGGTCATCGCCACCCCGCAAGGCATCATAGACGGCAAGTGCGTTTACAGAGTGGGTAAAGGGTACTGCGAGAAGAATTGCCACATCACCTCGGCTGGCGTTTTGCCGTTGATGAGTGGGGGCCAGGCGTGACCGCCGCCTTCGATGCGCTAATGGATGACGCTGACATTGCCCTGGCAGCCTGTCCATTGCATTCCCGTCGCCTTTGGCTCGCGCAGGAAGATAACCGGCCCACGTGTGCAGCCATCAAGTGTCGCCCAGGTCTGCATATAAGAGGCCAGCGATGGCAAAGGCCAGTCTGGATTTTTGCTGAGTGGGATGCCGTTATAGGGAAGCAGTACAATCAGGGCCGCGACGGCATAATCCAGCGGGCTGACGCGCATGGATATGCTATCGCGCTCCTTGCTGCCCACTAATGAGACGCAAGAAGTAGAAAAGTATTGCAGCATGGAGAGGAATTGACCAGATCAGCCCTTGCACGCCCCTTCAACGAATTGCACCAGTGTCTCCATATCGTCGAGCGCGCGGGATGCGATACTGTGCTGGGAGCGTGGCACATTCGCCAGCGCAGCATGGGCCAGGCGGCATTGGTCGGCCAGAAAATCGCGGCAGTAGGTTCTTGTCCCTGTGAGCGTGAAGATGTCCAGCACCTCGTTGACCTGTGCGGGGGTAACAGGATTCTCCTGGCTGTAAATGTGTAGTAATACCTGGCGATCCGGCGGGCTGGCGTGTTCGAGCGCGTGCAGGATGGGCAGGCTTTTCTTGCGGCGGTAGATGTCGCCCGCCACCGTCTTGCCAGACTCTACGGCGCTGGCCCAGATGCCCAGCATATCATCGCGCACCTGAAAGGCGACGCCTATGGCCTGGCCGAAGTTGCGCAGGCTGGCAATGATCTCCTGGTCGGATGTGCCAAGCAGCGCGCCCATTTCGGCGGAACAGGCCATCAACGCGGCGGTTTTGCGGAGAATCATATCAAGATACGTGGCAACGGAGACGGCCCGGCGATCCTCAAAGCTGATATCCAGGTATTGCCCTTCCGCGATGACCAGGCAGGTGTAGTCGAGCGCGGCCCCCAGTTTCACCGCGATATCCGGCTCGACTCCTCTCTCCAGCACGCCCCAGAGCGTCAAACGCGCCAGCGCGAACATGCCATCGCCCGCGTTGATGGCCTGGGGAACGCCCCACTGCTTCCACAGCGTGGCGCGGTGGCGGCGTTCCACGTCGCTATCTTCGATATCGTCGTGAATAAGGGTGAAATTATGCATGAGTTCGAGCGCAGCGGCGGCTGGCAAGGCGCGAGCCAGGTAAGCGGTATTCGTGGGCGCGTCGTCAGCCTGTCCATTGGCCCCGGCTGCTTCATAGGCCAGCAAAAGCAAGGTCGGGCGCAGTAGTTTGCCGGGATTGCTGGACACGGGCGCGAATGTTGTATTTACCCAGCCCAGGTGGTAACGCATATACTCGTAGAAATCGAAGCTTTGACCCGCAGCGGTTGCCATGTCGCTGGCCCTTTGCAGCGCAGCACGCATCTCCGCCAGTATCTCGCCATGGTAGCGCGTGAGGGTCGATTGAAAAGCTGGTGTCAATGTCATATAGCGTCAGCACGCCATTGGTGCGTGCTGTTTTCCTCCTCGAAAGATGCTCAGGGGTGCAGGTAGAATAACACACCTGCGGCGACCGTTCCCACACCAACCACCCAGCGGGCCAACCCTTTTATGCCGCCTATGCGATAGAAGGGAGAACAGAGGTCACAATAACGAATGGTTGACTGGTAGCGATGGCCGCGCAAGCCCTCGCGAATAATTGAAATGTTTTCTGTCTTGCGGCGCGTATGCATCTCATCGCAGACATGGCGACCGCACCCATTGCAGCGAAATTCATCTATGTAATGCGAGGTGCGCGAGAGCGACCACTGATCGGGATAGACCTGCCTGCCACAAATATAACACACCTGCGTTTGCGCCAGGCGCATCTGCTTTTCGGCGCAGGGAGAATGCTGCTGCTTGGGAAAGTGATCCTGGCAGAAGCCCCTGTGGCAGTCGGGGCAATGTCCCAGCGCCTCCTCGTTGCATTCGTGACAGCGCCTTGAGGCAGCAATACTATTGGTGCGGCGACCCTGTTGCAGCGCCGCCTCTCTTTCTGTGTCCCTCATTGAATACTCTTCCTCGCTGAATTGATCACTGTATATTTAGAGATATGAAACAGAGCAAATGGATAAAACAATCGTCCTGTTCATAGTATAGCAGACCATTTGCCAGGGAACAATAATAGGGGATAAAATGGGCATAGTTCATTTTTTAACCAACAAGGAAGCTGTATGCAAACCAGTTCAAACGCCAAAACCGTATCCCCTTCGAGACCATTCAGGGTTCACGCCTTGCAACGGCTCATTCCCTGGTGGCAAGACCTTGACCCTGCGGCCTACGCTGCGCTCCAGTTGCCGCCATTCGGCGAGGCCGCGCTGTCACCGATTGATGTAGTCGTGATTGGCGGCGGCGTGGCCGGATTAAGCGCCGCGTTCGCCATCAAAGAGCGGGATGCGACTCTGCGTGTGCTGGTGCTTGAGCAAGCGGAAATGCTGGGATATGGCGCGACCGGACAAAACGCCGGTATTTTTACGCCTGGTATCAATATGGCGATGTCAGAAATAGACCCCGCAAGTCCCGCCCTCGACTTCTATCCTGCCACGACTGCCATTTTCCACGACCTCATTGACGAGGGGCAAAAGCATGATACGCTCCTTTCCGTGCGCAAAACAGGCGCGATAAACATGGCGACGAGCAAACGCGCTGCGCAGAAGCTGGAACGCGAGACGCAGTTGCGCGTAGAGTCAGGTCTGCGCGCGGAACTATGGACACCTGCGCAGGTGAACGAGGCCACACGGGGACGCCTCGATACAAAAACAGTCGTCAGCGCCATGTGGCTGCCGGACGAAGGGCGTATTCAACCCTTGACGCTGCTGGCGCACCTGGCGCGGCGAGCGCGAGAAGCCTACAACCTACAAATAGTGGAGAAGGCGCGTGTTACAGGGTATGAAGCAGTGTAATGAAATGAGGACTATGCAAGCGATGCTACCTGCGACAACATGGGCCAACCACCGCCTGGAATGGGGTCGGCAAACCTACGTGATGGGCATTCTCAACATGACGCCGGACTCATTCGCGGGTGATGGTCTCGTCGAGACAGGCCTGACGCCCGAAGAGATCACCGCCCGCGCGGTTGACCAGGCGCAGCGTTTTGCAGCGGAGGGCGCGGCGATGATTGACGTGGGCGGCGAGTCGACGCGCCCGAACTTCGCGCCCGTGAGCCTGGAAGAGGAACTGTCCCGTGTTCTCCCCGTAATACAGGCGCTGCGCGCCAGCCTGCCCGCTGATGTATTCATCTCGATTGACACCTACAAGGCCGAAGTGGCGCGTCAGGCTCTGGATGCCGGGGCTACTATACTGAACGATATATGGGCCTTGCGCCATGACCCGGACATGGCCGCGCTGGCAAGCGAACGAACAGTGCCGGTAATCTTAATGGCAAACATGCGCGGCATTGAGAAGCGCGAGATTGTCAGCGATGTGGTGCGCTTTCTAGCAAGCAGCATCGATCTAGCGCTGGCGGCGGGCATCGCGTGGGAGCGCATCATTATTGATCCCGGCATCGGTTTTGGCACCACGCCGCAGGAGAATTTGACTCTCTTGCAGCGCCTGGGCGAGTTGCGCTCGCTTGGGCGTCCCATCCTGCTGGGCGTGTCGCGGAAATCCACCATTGGCCTGGTGCTGGGCGGCTTGCCGCCGGAGCAGCGCGTGGAAGGCACCGCGGCAGCCGTGGCGCTCGGCATCGCGCAGGGAGCCGACATTGTGCGCGTCCATGACGTGCGCGAAATGATGCGCGTCGTAAAAATGAGCGACGCCATCGTGCGCAGCTATCCGGCGTAAAAGAGACGTAAAAGGAACAAACGGTTTTGATGAACTATCAAGAGGCCTTAGCCTATCTCTATAGCCTGAGCGATTTTGAACGCGGCGGGCCGTTTAGCCACGCCCCGGAAGAGAATCTTCCCCGCGAGGCGCGCCTGCTGGCCGCGCTGGGCAATCCGCAGCAGCGTTATAACTGCACCCTCATCGCTGGTACTAAAGGCAAGGGGTCAACCGCCGCTTATATCGAGCGTGTCTTGCGCGAAGCCGGCCTGCGCACCGGTCTCTACACGCAGCCCGACCTGCACACCTTTCGCGAGCGGATGCGCGTGAACGGGCGTCTCATTAGCGAAGCAGAAGTGGCCGAGCTGGTAACTGAATTGCGCGCGGCTGTCGAGCAGATTGAACGGCTGCACGAGTTTAGCCCCTACATCACCTACGAAGTAGCGACCGCGCTGGCCCTGCTCTACTTTGCACGCCAGCGGGTTGAACACGCCGTATTAGAAGTGGGCCTGGGTGGGCGGCTGGATGCCACCAACGTAACACAGCCGCTCGTCTCCGTGATTGCCTCGATCAGCTACGACCACATGCAGATACTGGGGAACACTCTGACCGAAATCGCCACAGAAAAGGCGGGTATCATCAAAACGGGCGGCATCGTTGTCACCTCGGCGCAGTCTCCCGAAGCGTTACTCGCCATAGCCGGTGTAGCCCATGCGCGACAGGCGAAACTGGTGCGCGTGGGCGCCCTGGCTGGCGATACCGCACAGGCCGAGGTAGATGCCGGGCGATTGCCAGCTTTAAGCTACCGCTATGCGCTGGAAGAACGGGCGACAGCTTATCAACGTTTTACCGTTCATACGCCTGGGCAAGCATATAGCGGTCTCGAAATACCTCTCGCTGGTCAACACCAGCTCGAAAACGCGGCGCTTGCGCTGGCGACGCTCGAAACGCTGCGTGATAAAGGGGTAGCCTGGAACGAAGACGCGCTGCGCCAGGGGTTACGCAGCGTCTTCTGGCCTGCGCGTATCGAAGTAGTCGCGCAAAATCCTACCATTGTCGTTGACGGAGCGCACAACACCGACTCGATGCAGAAATTGCTGCTTGCTCTACAGGAATCATTCCAGTGGCATTGCCTCTTCGTGGTGCTGGGAGTGGCACGCGATAAAGACTTGCCAGGCATTGTGCAGGCATTGTCCACGATAGATGCCGTGGTATTGACCCGCGCAGCTAACCCGCGCGCCGCCGCCATTGAGCAATTACAGGCCCTCTTCGAGCAATACGCACCGCGTGTGCAGGTCTACACCGCTGAAACTAGTGACGCTGCCATGAACCTGGCCGCAGACCTCGCTGAAAGCACTGATCTGATCTGCGCCACCGGCTCGCTCTACCTGGCTGCGGAAGTGCTGCGCTGGGCCGCTGCCCATGGCGATGCAGTAGCCAGAGAGGGAATAGAAGGCGTGGATCATTGAAGTACAGGGTACGTAAGCGCTGGCCCGCTGTACAGCGGGCCAGCGCTTCCTAATTATGAAGCTGTCTCTATTTCTGCGCGCCTCAACGCATAGCGAGCGCTGCCTTTTTTTCCGGCGGCAGAAGCTTCTTCGGCTGTCCACTGGTGCGCGGTGCCACGCGCCTGTGAGGTGCGGCCTCCTTTGCTGGCAATCTCGCGGCGGCGTTCGGGACTCATGGCGGCCAGACCGCGCGCGCGACCAGTATATTTGTGTAACACCATTTTCTCCTCCTCTCAAGGCAGTGCGATAAACTCATCATAAGTCAGGACGCGACATGTAACACGGTAGTTACTCGCCGGTACATGCAAGAGTAGCTTCTACACGATCAGACGGTTTGAAATAGCTACAGGTAATACACGACTCAACCACAAAAAAGGAGACAATAGAACAGACTTGTTTACGTTTCTCATTGTAAAGTATAACAGAAGAAGAGCTTAACATCCCGCGTTTCTAATGTGAGATGGAAATCTTTAAGCAAATTTTAATCTGATGAGCTTCACTATCGTGACCTGAAAGGATCTGAAATGCACGAGAATCCCCTCAATCAGCTGCGCGCCATCTGCCTCGCACTGCCAGAGGCAATCGAAAGTGGAGGCGTCGGCGACCCGACGTTCAAAGTGCGAGACAAAATTTTCGCCATGCGCCATCCCGTTGATGGGCGTATGTCGTTGTGGTGCAAAGCCCCCACCGGCGTGCAGGACATACTTGTAGGTTCCAATCCCGAACGATTCTTTGTCCCACCGTATGTCGGTCATCACGGCTGGGTCGGTGTCTGGCTGGATATCGAGATCGATTGGGATGAGGTTGCCGATCTGGTAGTAGAGAGCTATCGCATGACAGCGCCTAAACGTCTCACTGCGCTGCTTGACCGGGGTTAATCATCGAAAGCGCGACCAGGGTGGGGGGCAAGCCCGGTCCAATACGCGTCAATTTAACGACAGGACCGAACTGATCCGTAGGGGCGGGGGTTGGGTCGGGTGGAGAGGGGACGCTTGCGTCGCCCGCGTCCTTCTCGCAGGCCAACGCATCGCGCCAGGGATGGGTGACGGCGGGCGACGCAAGCGTCCCCACCCGCCCCTACGGAATCCGGTTGCTTGCTGCTTCACGTGACGCCTATTGGGCGGGGGCAAGCCCTGGTGTTCCCCCATAGGCATCAAGCTAAGAGAAAGGAGAAAAGTCCCCCAGCGAGGGGAAACGCATGACAAGAAAACCCTCCTCTGGCATCATGAGACAAACCAAGTCAAGCATGAGC
>Ga0207416_1003231_pt1 | contig 16039 bp, 14 predicted proteins | sample PaiPotPPM11metaG_FD_184107 | JGI IMG/M metagenome (GOLD analysis project Ga0207416, IMG submission 184107) | Iron sulfur acid spring bacterial and archeal communities from Banff, Canada, to study Microbial Dark Matter (Phase II) - Paint Pots PPM... ...
CAAGCCTCCAAAGGTGGCCCTGACGGCGTGCATGCGCAAGCTGCTGATCATTTGCAATGCCCTGCTCCGGACTCGTATGCCATGGGATCCTGCCCGTGCTGCTTGACCCATCAACACAGTTGCTACAAGACCCATTCGCCAGCAGTATCACGGGGGGATTCCCCCGACAAGGCATAGCAGACCTGCAATTGTGACCTCGCGGCTAGCCAATGTGTAGCGGGCCGCGTGCAATACAGGCGCGCATCATACTGCATGCTCATCTCCTGATCGGCTTTCTGGTTCGTTCTTACGGCCAGCACATGAGCATCCGAGGTACAAAGGATTATGACAACCGCGCCTCGCTCTATCGCATCGCCTGTCGAAGGCGTTGACAGGGAAGCATTGGCGGCCGAGCTGGAGAAGACGGTGAGGGGCGAGGTGCGCTTCGACGAGGGCAGTCGTGCGCTCTATGCGACCGACGCATCCAACTATCGGCAGGTGCCGCTGGGTGTCGTGGTTCCATGGAACGAAGAGGACGTGATCGCGTCCATAGCAGCATGCCGCCGTTTCGGGGCACCCATTCTGGCTCGGGGCGCTGGAACGAGCCTCGCCGGGCAGACCTGCAATGTCGCTGTCGTGCTGGATATGTCGAAGTATCTGAACCGGATCGTCGAGATCGACCCCGTTCGGAGGCTGGCTCACGTGGAGCCGGGTGTGATCCTCGATGATCTGCGCGATGCGGCCGAGGAACACCACCTTACCTTCGGGCCCGATCCGGCCACCCACAACCGCTGCACCCTCGGCGGCATGATCGGCAATAACTCCTGCGGTGTGCATTCCCTGATGGCGGGCATGACCGACGAGAATGTCGAAGAGCTGGAGATCGTGACCTACGATGGGCTCCGGATGCGTGTAGGCGCTACCTCGGAGCAAGAGCTCGAGCGGATCATTGCCGAAAGTGGACGGCGCGGCGAGATCTACGCCAGACTGAAAGATTTGCGGGATCGGTACGCGCCGCTGATCCGTGAGCGCTATCCTCGCATCCCGCGCCGTGTATCCGGGTACAACCTCGAGCGGCTCCTCCCCGAGCATGGCTTCCATCTGGCACGCGCGCTGGTGGGCTCAGAAGGCACCTGCGTGAGCGTGCTCGAGGCCACGGTACGGCTGGTGGAGAGTCCACCTGCCCGGATTCTCCTGGTGCTCGGCTATCCCGACATCTACCGCGCCTGTGACCAGGTTCCCCAGCTGCTGCATACCAAGCCAATCGGCCTGGAGGGCTTCGACCAGGTGCTCATCGAGGAGATGCAGAGGAAGAGGCTGCACCCGGAGGGTGTCGCACTTCTGCCGGACGGCGCAGGATGGCTGCTCATCGAATTTGGTGCCGATCGCCCCGACCAGGCGGAGGAGCAGGCCCATGCGCTGATGGAGCAGCTAAAGAAGGCCGGCAAGGCCCCGTCCATGAAGCTCTTCGTCGATCCCAAGCAGCAGCGAAAGATGTGGGAGGTACGGGAGTCGGGCCTGGGTGCCACTGCCATCGTGCCGGGAAGGGCACCCACCTGGCCGGGTTGGGAGGATGCCGCCGTCCCTCCGGACAGGCTTGGCGACTATCTTCGTGAGTTCCGCCGGCTGGTATCGAGGTACGGATACACCGCCGCGCTCTACGGCCACTTCGGCCAGGGCTGTACGCACACGCGAGTCGATTTCGATTTCGCTACCGCAGAGGGCATCCGCAATTTCCGCTCCTTTATCGAAGAGGCGGCAGACCTGGTGGTGCGATACGGAGGCTCGCTCTCCGGCGAGCACGGCGACGGTCAGTCGCGGGCGGAGCTCCTGCCCAAAATGTTCGGGCCCGAGCTGGTACAGGCCTTCGCGGAGTTCAAAGCCATCTGGGATCCGGACGGGAAGATGAACCCTGGAAAGATCGTAGATCCATATCGCATCGACCAGAATCTGCGTCTCTCGGATTTCCGGCCTCCACGGCCGGCGACGCACTTTGCCTTCGTGGAGGATGGCGGAAGCTTTGCCAATGCGGCTGTGCGCTGTGTCGGCGTCGGCCGGTGCCGGCAGCACGAAGGCGGCACTATGTGTCCAAGCTATATGGTGACCCGCGAGGAGATGCACTCCACGCGCGGACGCGCTCGGCTCCTCTTCGAGATGCTCCAGAGGCCACCCGCTACTCTCAGCGGACACCCAGGGGGTCACCCAAGCCTGCGGCGGGGTCCCCGGGACTCAGACCCAAGCCTGCGGCGGGGTCCCCGACCCGCGGAAGGTACCCGGCTGGAAGGCTGGCGCGATGAGCACGTCAAGGAAGCGCTGGATCTTTGCCTGGCCTGCAAGGGCTGCAAGAGCGAGTGCCCGGTCCAGGTCGACATGGCCACCTACAAAGCAGAGTTCCTCTCTCATTACTATGCCGGCAAGCGTCGGCCGGTAACGGCATATACCATGGGTTTGATCTACTGGTGGGCGCGGCTCGCCTCACTCAGACCCGAGCTAGCGAACTTTCTCACGCAGACAGCTATCCTGCGTGATGTGGCCAAGCGGCTGGGCGGCGTGGCGCCAGAGCGGCGCATCCCGCGCTTCGCGCCTCAGACGTTCAAGCACTGGTTCCGCCACCGAGATCCGCGGAACGAGGGGAAGCCTCGGGTGATCCTGTGGCCAGATACCTTCAACAACCACTTCTATCCCGAGACAGCTCAGGCGGCTGTCGAGGTGCTCGAAGCGGCGGGGTATCAGATTGCCGTGCCGAGGCAATCCCTATGCTGCGGCCGGCCGCTCTACGACTACGGATTCCTCGATCAAGCAAAGAGCTTGCTCCGTCAGATCCTCGAGACGCTACGACCCCAGATTTTAGCCGGCATCCCTCTCGTTGGGCTCGAGCCAAGCTGCATCGCCGTCTTCCGTGACGAGCTGATCAACCTCTTCCCCAACAATGAGGACGCCAGACGGCTCAGTGGTCAGTCCTTCCTGCTCAGCGAATTCCTCGAACAGAAAGTACCGGACTACCGGCCGCCGAAGCTACGCCGCAAGGCCCTGATTCATGGGCACTGCCATCACAAGGCCATCATGAAGATGACCGACGAGCAGACGCTTCTTGAGAAGATGGGCCTCAATCTTGATCTTTTGGACGCCGGCTGCTGTGGCATGGCCGGAGCCTTTGGCTTCGAGAAGGACCACTACGAGGTCTCCATTAAGTGCGCCGAGCGGGTCTTGCTGCCGGCCGTGCGTCACGCATCTCAGGATACGGTGATCATTGCCGATGGCTTTAGCTGCCGTGAGCAAATTGCCCAAACGACGGATCGGCGAGCGCTTCACCTGGCACAAGTGCTTCAGATGGCTCTGTAGCATGAGATCACTTCATGTTGATGCTCGCGACGAAGAGCACAACAACACGGAGCCACCGGCCGAGTAACTGAGAGCTGTATCGTAGGGGCGACCCCCTGTGGTCGCCCGGTGCCTCCCTGCCGCAATGGATCCGTACATGGAATAGTTGTCTCCGTCGACAGGCTAAGGGCTCCGCGGTACTATCAAGGCGTGGACCGTCAATACCGCCCCTTTTTCAAACTGTGGATCGTGGCTCTGCTGGCGGGAGGGTGCACGCGTTCGGCGGCAGGGCCTGCTCCCTTCCTGGCGCCGCAACCGGTCCCCGTCACGGTGTCTGCTTCCCTTAGTGCCGAGCCGCTCGGCGCCGTGAGGCCACCCCCGTATCTTCCCGGTCCCCTCAACGGAGAACGCGTATCCCGCTCCTCGGCATTGCGCCGTCCCATCGCCGTTATCGTGGACAACTACTCGCCCGATGCACGCCCGCAATCCGGCCTGTCGGACGCCAGCATGGTCATCGAAACCCTGGTTGAAGGAGGCATCACCCGCCTCATGGCACTCTACCTCGAAAACGACCCGACCAGGGTCGGGCCAGTGCGGAGCAGCCGCGTGTATTTCGATCGGTGGGCGGCCGCTTTCCATTCCACCCTGTTGCACGTCGGCGGCAATGATGACGCTCAAGATCTGCTCTGGCATCTGCCGGCGGTGTTCAACATTGACGAGGGCCCGTTGCCCACGGGCGTCACCGCCGGCGCCGACGATCCGTACTGGCTGCGCCAGGACCGCGACCCTCCTTACAGCGTTTATGTCAACGTTGCCACGGCCCGCGCGCTCGTCGAGCACCGGCACCAAAACTGGGCGTATGCCAACGCCTCCATCCGGCACAAGCGGCGCGCTGCGGCATCTGAGCGGGGACGCTCCGGCTCCCTCACTATCTCCTTTGTCGATCCTCTGTATTTCCAGTTTCCGCCCCTCCCGGACTATGTCGTACGCTACGACTTCGATCCTGCTTCGGATACCTACCTCCGCAGTGTCGGCGGCGCTCCCCATGTCGATGCAGTCACCAAAAAACCGCTCCGAGCTGCCAACATCATCGTGATGCGCACCGGGCCGGGCGCGGCCGATCCGCAAGCCGGCCTCACGCTCTACAGCATTTCCGTTCCGACCATCGGAGCCGGACCGGCCTGGTTTTTTCGTGACGGCACAGTCCTGCGCGGCACCTGGCAGCAAAAGGATCAGTTCGCTCCCCTGCGCTTCTTTGACCGCCATGGCCGGGAGGTGGCATTCAATCCCGGTCAGACCTGGGTCGAGGTCCTGCCACAGTATTCCGAGGCTACCTGGACTTTTCGTTAAGAGGTTGATATCTGATTACCCGCCGGCACCACCTCGACCCAGGTGTTGCCTCTATTCAGCTTGATGGGTGCGCCGCTCGAGTCAAGCCACTGAAGGGGACTCTCGACCGTGGGTTTGCTCCAGGTCCCTTTGATCGCCTGTCCATCCTCGTATACAGTTGCCGGGCCGCTCCCCTCCGTCTGGAGATGGATCGACCCTGGTGTGAAGGGGTCCGAGGCAGGCGTTTCGGGCGTCGTCATCACGATGACGTTCTTGGCAGTTAATTGCTTCCCGCTGGCTGCATCCAGGTGCGGAGCGCCTCCCATGAAGCGACGGTAGTCGTTGGCGGCGGGGTCGTATCGCCATTCCACGTTATAGTCGCCGTATGAAAAATCTATGTGGAGAGAGAAGTGGCTCGGCCGCTGACCGGATGGAGCATCGCCCTTGTGAGGCAGCGAGGGAGGAGCTCCAGTGGTTGCGCCGCCGTGCGCACCGGCGTAGGAGCGCAGCGCCGTGGTATCCGTGTACTCGTTGTGCGGTGCGGCACGCGTCGTGATCCGGTAGAAAGGTCCTGCCAGTCGACCGGAATCGATGTTATAGATAGTGCCGAGGCTGGGGAGCTGCTGGAGCGCATCGACGTTGCCACCGTCATGGCCGAAGATCACACCAAGGCCCGCGGCCCACGAGTTGAAGTAGAGCCGCGTGCTCCGCACGGGACCGATCATCGGCGCATCCTGCTCCAGGTACACGGCAAGAAAGCGGGTGATTCCTCCTTCGGCAAGCGTTTCATAGACCATGCTTGCTTGGGCCAGCCCGGCTTGGGGTCTCGCGTCGGGACTGAAATTATCCAGAATGACGGCGATGGGACGCCGTCCCGCCACATCGCGACTCACCGACAAGCCGGTGAGCGGTCCTGCCACCCGCTGATTCTGGATGTAGGCGTACACGGAGCTGCCTACGGCAGCAAGAATGAAAAGAGGAATGAGAAGTCGGATCCTTTTCATTGGATGCCAATTGACGTGAAGCTGTTCAGAGGGCTACTCCGATACAGCGCTACGCCGAAGCTCCTTGGCTCGCTCGGTCGCCGCCAGGATGCCGTCGATGGCCGCAGCGCGCACGGCGCGCTCCTCCAGGATCTTCACCCCTTCGACCGTCACGCCTCCCGGCGTACAGATCTCGTCCAGCAGCTGCGAGGGAAGCTTCTCCGTCGCCTCGACGTTCCGCGCCGCTGCGATCACCTGTTCGATGGCACGAGCATGAGATGCTTGATGCCGGAGACCCACCAGTGAGCCGGCCGTGATGAGGGCATCCAGCAAGAGGTACACCGTGGCGGTCGTCGTCGAGCCAAAGGTGGTAAAGGCATCGATCTCCTCCTCCGGCAAAACGATCACGTTTTCACTGATGGTTCCGAACAGTCGCGAGGCGATAGCCAGATGATCGGCGGTCGCGGCGCTGTTGAGAGACAGTCCTGTCGTTCCTGCTTTGATGCGGCCAAAGAAGGTCGGCATGGCCCGCACGAAGGGAACCGTCTGTCCCAGATGCGCCTCGTAAAACGAAATTGTGAGTCCGGCAGCGATGGTCATCAACAGCCGATTTGGATCGAGCACGGCCTTTACGTCACGAAGGACACTGGTCATGGTCTGCAGTTGTGGGCGCACGCACAGAATCGCTACATCGGACTGCTCATAGGCCTCTGCATTGCTCAACGTCGTCCGCACCGGAACGATGCGCTCAAACTCCGCCAACCGCTCGAGCCGGTAGTGCGAGACGATCACATCCTCCGGCTGAACCAGCTTGCTTCGCACCAGGCCCTGCGCGATGACCTCCGCCATCACGCCTGCCCCGATCAGTCCTATCTTGCTGCCCTCGAGCATTCTTCTCCTCATCTAGCTGTGAGCCATGAGCCGTGAGCTCACAGTGTAGTGTCGCATGTGGAAGCCGCGGGCTCGGAACAGAGCTCATGCCCCCAGATAGCTGGCTCGCAGGAGGTCATCACTCATCAGCTCTTGGGCCGTTCCCGATGTGGCGATGCGTCCGGTTTCCAGGACGTAGGCGCGATTTGCCAGGCGCAAGGCCATGCGTGCGTTCTGCTCTACCAGCAGCACGGTGACCCCTTCGCCGTTGACCTCGCGAATAATCTCGAAGATGGTTTTGACGACGATGGGCGCCAGCCCCATGGACGGCTCGTCGAGCGTCAGGAGCTTGGGTTTCGCCATGAGCGAGCGTGCGATGGCCAGCATCTGCTGTTCGCCGCCGCTCAACGTTCCTCCCAGCTGATTACGCCGCTCCTTCAGGATGGGAAAGAGGTGGAAAGCCCGCTCCTTGCCCTCACGCAGGACCTCCGGAAGCTTCGGCCCGCGGTGCATGTAGGCGCCGAGGTCGAGGTTTTCGTCGACCGTCAAGGTCGAGAAAATCTTGCGGCCTTCCGGACAGTGCGCCAGACCATGGGAGACGATCTCATGAGCGGACATCTTGTGCAGGTCCATTCCGTCGAACACGATTGTGCCTTCAGCAGGTTGCAGGAGGCCGGCAATCGTGCGCAAGGTCGTCGTCTTGCCTGCGCCGTTGCTGCCGAGCACCGCCGCAATCTCTCCCGCTTCGACTTGAAGGGAGATGCCGCGTACCGCCTGGATTGCGCCGTACCGAACTTGGAGATCTTCGATCTCGAGGAGCGCCATTACTCGTCAACCCCCAGATACGCCTCGATCACCGCGGGATCGCGCTGCACATCCTGTGGCCGGCCATCGGCAATCTTGCGGCCGTAATTGAGCACCGTTACTGCGTCGGAGACACTCATCACCAGCCGCATGTCGTGGTCGATGAGCAGGACTGTGATGCCGCGATCGCGGATGCGATGGATGAGTCGAGACAGCTGATCTTTCTCTCCCGGATTCATGCCGGCCGCCGGCTCGTCCAGCACCAGCAACGACGGCTCGGTGGCCAGCGCCCGGGCAATCTCGAGCCGCCGCTGATCGCCGTACGGCAAGCCTGCCGCCAGGGCATCACGCCGATGTGTCAACCCGACGAACTCGAGCATCTCCCCAGCTTTCTCACGGCTCTCTCGCTCTTCCCGTTGCTCCCATGGCCCGCGAACAATGGCCCCCACCACTCCTGACCGCGTGCGGCAGTGCCGGCCGGCCAGGATATTGTCCAGCGCCGTCATGTTGGGAAAAAGCCGCAGGCTCTGAAAGGTGCGCACTAATCCGAGCATAGCGATGCGGTGCGGCCGCATCCCACGGATGTTGCGGCCATCAAAGCCAATCGAGCCCATGCGCGGGCGGTAGATTCCGGTGATGCAGTTGAAGACGGTGGTCTTTCCGGCACCGTTAGGACCAATCAATGAGGCGATTTCGCCGCGACGTACGCTGAAGGACAGTCCGTCAACCGCGGTCAAGCCGCCAAAGCGGTGCGTCATATCCCGCACCTCGAGGAGCTCTGAGCCATGAGCCGTGAGGAATGAGCCTTGAGCCATTAGCCATTAGCCATTAGCCGTTGACCTTTGTCCCGAAACTCACAGCTCATAGCTCATAGCTCACGGCTCACGGCTACTTCGGCTGCGGCCTCCGCCTCTTGCGGACCTACCAGACTGACATCCTCCGATCGCATTTCGCGCCTACGCTGGCGGCTCGGCCACAGGCCCTCGGGCCGAAAGATCATCAGAACAATGAGCGCGAGCGCGAAGATGAGGAGGCGATACGATGCGAAGTCACCCGGTAAGTAGCGCCCGATCTCAGGGGTGATGACGACCACAATAGCACCCAGGATCACACCGGGGACGCTGGCCAGACCGCCGAGGACCACGACGATGAGAATTTGGACCGACTGGTTGAAGGTGAAGCTTTCCGGGGAGATGGCGCTCAGCTGGACGGCGAGGAAGGCGCCCGCGATTCCGGCCCACACGGCGCCCAGGGCGTAGGCCAGGAGTTTCACCCGCACGGGGTTAATACCCATGGCCGACGCAGCCAGCTCATCCTCCCGTATGTAGGCCCAGGCACGGCCAATCCTGGAGTTTCCCAGACGCGCCACGCAAAACAGGGTAATCAGGGCCAGGGCGAGACTGAGGTAGTAGAAGTGCAATGGAGTCGTGAAGGTAAACCCGCCGATGAAGGGTTGTGGCACGCCGTAGAGCCCGTTCGGCCCGCCGGTGAAATCGAGGTTCGTTGCCGAGATTCGGGTCATTTCGCCGAAGCCCAGCGTGACGATGGCGAGATAGTCGCTGCGCAATCGCAGGGTGGGCGCTCCGATGATGACGCCGAACACGGCTGCCAGCAACGCCGCGATCGGCACCACGACCCAGAACGAAAAATTATGGGTGGTCATCAAATAGGCCGTCGCATAGGCGCCAATCGCAAAGAAGGCGGCGTAGCCCAGATCGAGGAGACCGGCGTACCCGACCACGATGTTCAACCCGAGGCCGAGCATGGCGTAAACGCAGATGTTGGTCAGCAGCGTGATGTAGTAGTTGCTGAGCTGGGGAGGCACCGCGATAACCGCCAGCAAGAGCACAAGCATGAGGCTATACTGCACGCGGTGGCTCGCAGACGGAAGCACGAGCGTCAGACTTTCTCCACCACGTGCTCGCCCAGGATGCCGGTGGGCCGGAAGACCAGGACGAGAATCAGAATGGCGAAGACGAAAACATCGCGCCAGCTGCTGCTGATAATTCCGGAGCCGACACCAAGTGCCTCGAGGAGACCGAGGACATATCCGCCGAGCATGGCGCCCGGGATATTGCCGATGCCGCCGATTACGGCGGCCGTGAACGCTTTGAGTCCGATGATGAAGCCCATGTTGAAGTCGATGGACGTATAGTAGATCCCCGCCATGATCCCGGCAGCGGCGCCGAGCATGGACCCGATGAAGAAGGTCAGGGAAATGACGGAGTCGACATTGATGCCCATCAGGCGCGCCGTGTCCTGGTCAATGGCAATGGCGCGCATGGCCTTACCCAGCATGGTTCGCTGCACGAAGAGGTACAGGACCGCCATGAGCGCGATGGTCAGGACGAAGATCACCACCTGGGTCGAGCTAATGACGACCCCACTTAGGTCCCACACGGTAGACGGCAGGATGGAGGGAAAGACCTGGAACGAGGCGCCCCAGATGACGAGCGCGCCGGTTTCGAGGGCCAGAGACACGCCGATTGCCGTGATGAGGGGCGACAGCCGAGGAGCTCGGCGTAGCGGCCGGTAGGCAACGCGCTCGATTACCACGCCCAGGATGCCCACCGTCGCCATGGGTACGATGAAGGCCAGCGGTACCAGCAGAAAACTGTTCAGGCTTCCCAGATGCCTGCCGATCTGGTCCAGCAGGGTAAACCCGACGAAGGCGCCCACCATGTAGAGGTCGCCGTGCGCAAAGTTGATGAGCCGGATGACGCCGTACACCATCGTGTAGCCCAGCGCCACCAGCGCGTAGACCGATCCCGTGGTCAGACCGTTGACCACTTGCTGAAGGAAAGTGCTCAAGCCAGCCTCATTTCGTGAGCCCTGAGCCGTGAGCTATGAGCCTTGAGCCCCTCGTTGCGCCTCGGAGCTCCTAGCCCATAACTCACAATCCATGGCTCATGGCTCATGGCTCAGAGCTGTGAGCTCTGAGCCTCACAGCTCCTAGATACTCGCCCGCACGAAATGACCGTTACGGACGGTTTCCACGATGTATTGGATCTGCGTCCGGTCACCCTTGGCATTGAAGGTAATGAGGCCGGTGATCCCGTGATAGTTCTTGACCGTGTGCAGGGCTCGGATGATGGCGGGCCCTGTCGTCGAGTGGGCCTTCTGTATCCCGCGCAGCAGTATGTTCATTGCGTCGTAGGAGTAGGTGGAATACGCTCCCGGAGCGGTATGGTACGTCGCCTGGTACTGCCGCACAAAGCCCTTCGCATTGGGCAGCAGAGCCGGCGTCGGTGCCGTCGTGATCAGGGCCTTCTGGGCATCGGAACCGGCGAGGCTGATAAACGTGGGATCGTTGTTCGCATCACCTGCCATAAACCGGCCGGAGACCTGGAGTTGAACAAACTGCTTCAGCAACAGACCGCCGTCCGAGTAGTAGCCGGTGAAGTACGTCAGGTCCGGATTCTTCGTGCGTAGCTGCGTCAGGAACGAACTGAAATCCTTGCTCCCGGGAGTAATCGCATCAAAGAAGACGACCTTGACACCAGGATATTTGCCGAGCGCAAGCCGTGTCTGGTCGGCCAGCCCTTTGGCGTAGACAGTATTGTCGTGGATGATCGCTACCTTCTTGGCGTGGAGCTTCGACGCAATGATGCCTGCAGCAAATCCGCCCTGCTCGTCGTCGCGTCCAATCGTGCGGAAGATATTATTGAACCCTTGTTCGGTGAGCTTCGGGTTGGTCGCGGCTGGGTCGACTACCGGAATATGTGCCCGGTAGAACAGCAGGCTGGTGGGAATAGCGTCGCCGGAGCAATACGGCCCATCAACACCCACGACACCATCCGTGATGAGCTTTTGGGCGGCCGTTACGGCAACCTGTGGGTTACAGGGCGAGTCCTGGGCGTCGAGGGTGATGCTCTTGCCCATCACGCCACCGGTTTTGTTCCACGTCGCCACCGCCAGCTTCATCGCTCGAACCATGTCAATACCGGCTGAGGCGTAGGAGCCGCTCAGTGGGGCATACCCGCCGACCTTGATCGTGCCGGCCGCGCTGGGCGCGGTCGATGTCGCCGCCGTGGCGGGAGATGTCCCGAGAGCACCGGGTAGGAACAGAGCGAGGACGACGATACCACTGCCGAGTAAGCTTGCCGGGGAGTTAGCCGTTCGGAGTCTTTTCACCTGCAACCTCCTGGGGAGAGACACCCGCCTTCCTGCGCGGAAGCTCGGGCGAAGTGTACTACCAATGACCGATCCGGCAGAACCACGCTGTTCTTCTTAGCTTGCCTCCTCCTTTGCCACATGAAACCGAGCTAAATGGCCTCACACAAGCTACACAAGTGTAGCGCGGCACTTCGTCGCGCTACTCGTTCCCGTTCGACCTGTCTCTCCAGACAATCACGCCTCCTTTTCCCTCGGCCGAGCATCTCGCCGTTGTCGGCCCGCCAGATAGTTGAGCAGGACGGCGGCAGCCAGTGCCGCCGTATTTCCACTACCGTCGAAGGGCGGGGAGACCTCCATGACGTCCAGGCCGATGACGCGCGAATCTAAGCCCAGTACATAGACCATATCGAGTAACTGGTACGAGGTCAATCCGCCGACCGCAGGCGCGTTGGTGCCGGGGGCAAACGCCACGTCGACTGCGTCGATGTCGACCGATACCCAGATCCCCGCCGTGTCGCGTCCGGCAATGGAGACGGCGCGACGCGCAATCTCCTCCGGCGAGGTTCGATGCGCCTCGCGGGCGCTGACCACCGTCACGCCGCGCTCCCGGCAGTAGTCACGGAACATCCGAGCGCTGTGCCAGCCGCTGATTCCGATCTCGACCAGATTCTCCCCGCGCAGCACCACCGGCTCATGTTCCAGCAGATAGCGAAAGGGAACACCGCTCGAGGGCTCGCCATGATGAGAGACACGCACGTCATAGTGCGAGTCGAAGACGATGACTCCCACCGGAGCCTGCAAAGCCTCGGCAACGCCGAGCACGACCGGATACGTATTGCCGTGATCGCCCCCTATAACCAGGGGTGACAATCCAGATCGGACGAGATCGCTCACCACAGTCTGGATACGGTTCCACGTGTCCTCGATCGAGGTGTGAAGCACATCCACGTCGCCCATGTCGCAGACGGTCGGGCCATCGGCGAGGTCCACACCGAGGCCCGGCTCGAAGCTCGTACAGGAAGCAAGGGCTGCACGAATTGTCTGCGGCCCAAAGCGAGAGCCGCGTCGCATGATGGTGGTCGTATCAAACGGGATGCCGAGGAGCGCGACATCCGCCTGTGTCTCTCCATCGTAGGGGCGGATCAGCTCTGCCATTGAGCGCTCATCCTGATCCGGAATCGATGCGCGCATTGGCGTTGCAGAGAGCAGGAGCGATTGAGCATCGGCGGTGACCATGAGTTTGTATACAATTTGGCATACCAATTTTCCTACTGTCAAGCCGGAGACCGATCCATGGATAGCATCCTCTCCTACATGGTCCAGTTCGACTACGAAAGCCTCTATTTCTGCCAGGAAGCAGAAACCGGCCTGCAGGCGATCATTGCCCTGCACGACACAACCCTTGGGCCGGCTACCGGGGGTTGCCGCATGTGGACGTATCCCAACGAGATGGCGGCCATCGAGGATGCGCTACGCCTGGCACGCGGGATGACCTACAAGTATGCCGCGGCGGGCGTCAATCTCGGCGGTGGCAAATGCGTCGTCATCGGCAATCCGGCCACCGACAAGAGTGAGGCGCTCTTTCGTGCACTCGGACGCTTCATCGATCGGCTGGGCGGAGCGTACATCACGGGCGAAGATGTGGGAACGACTCTGCGCGACATGGAGTATATCCGGATGGAGACTCCCTACGTCGTGACGCTGCCGCGCGAGCTGGGCGGCGCCGGTCCTATCTCACCTGCCACCGCACACGGAACGCTCCAGGGCATGCGTGCCGCCTGTGTTGCCACATTCGGCAGCTCCGAGCTCCGTGATCGGTCGGTCGCGCTGCAGGGAACGGGTAGCGTCGGGTCGATCGTGCTGGAGCTGCTCCGAGCGGAGAAAGCAACGGTGTACGTCGCCGATATCGACGAGCGGAGAGTGCAGGAGCTTGCCACACGCCACGGCGCCGCCATCGTCCCGCCCGACGCCATCCATGCGCTGGAGGTCGACATTTATAGCCCCTGCGCCCTTGGGGCGGTGATCAACGATCAGACCATTCCCCAGCTGAAGTGCAAGGTCGTCGCCGGCTGCGCCAACAATCAGCTTGCCACGCTCGAGCATGGAGATGCGCTGCAGGAACGGGGCATCCTCTACGCGCCGGACTACATCATCAATGCCGGGGGCACAATCTTCGACACCGATCGCCTCCAGCCGGGAGGCTTCGACGAGGAGCGAGCCTGGCAGCATGTGGACCGCATCTTCGAGACCATGACCCAGCTCATCCAGATCAGCCGAGACGAGGGGATTTCGACCGCGCGCGCCGCCGACCGGCTGGCCGAGCTCCGCATCGCGGGAGCGCGTAAGGTGCAGAACATTCGCCGCGACGTCCGTCTCGCCATGTAGAGAGTCCGAGAGCAGCATCGTGGAGCAACCGACTCAAACACCGTCGCTGCCGCCTCAACGGCGAGGCCGGCGCGGAATGAGCGCCGATATCTTCGAGCGGCTACGCGCTGCGATTTCAGCCGGTGAGCTGCGTCCCCACCAAAAACTGGTAGAGCAGCATCTTGCGCGGCAGCTGGGCGTCAGTCGCACCCCGATCCGTGAGGCGCTCCAGCGCCTGGCGGCTGAGGGTTACGTGAGCACTCTTCCAACCGGCGGCGTCATCGTGGTGGATCATCTGCCGGAAGAGATCAGGGCGATTTACGAGATCCGGCAGGCACTGGAAGGCGCCGCCACGCGGCTTGCCGCCGAGCGTGCTACGCCCGACGACCTGGCGAAGATCGAGCACATTCAAGAGCGGCTTCGCACCGCGTTCGAGCGAGGTAAGGTCGACGATCTGGTCGACCTCAACGACGCCTTTCACAACGCGATCTATGCCTCCGGCAAGAATGCCTGGCTGCACCAGCTCATCATGACGTACCGGGACTTCTTCTTCAATCGCCGCATGGCCCGCGTCTTCCACGGCGCGGACTGGGAGAGCGCCCTGGACGACCACGAGCGGATACTCCAGGACTTGCGGGCGCGCGATGCCGGTGGTGCTGAGGAAAAGATGCGCAGCCACCTGGCGACAACTCTGAGGGTGGCGCTGGGCCGCCTGTGAATCATGGAGATCAGGCCTCTCTTGAATCATCTGAGCCAGCCTTCCGTGGCCGGCAGCGTCCGATCGCTGTAGGCCGGCCCTCCGTGGCCGGCACCATCCATTCCCTGTAGGCCGGCCCCTCCGTGGCCGGCAGCATCCGATCCCTGTAGGCCGGCCCTCCATGGCCGGCAGCGTCTAATCCCTGTAGGCCGGCCCTCCGTGGCCGGCAAGATCGACCGCAAAGGAGAGAGCACAATGTCGACGGAGCCTGCATCCCACTTTGCCGGAAGAGTCGCCATCATAACCGGATCGAGCGCCGGGATCGGCTACGAGGTCGCGCGTGAGCTCGCACGCGCCGGCGCGCACGTGGTCATCAACAGCCGCGACCCCGATCGCGCTCAGCAGTCGGCTCGCGTGCTCGAGAACGAAACCAGCGGCCGGGCGATTGGTGTAGCGGCGAACATTGCGCAGTATGACGGTGCGTGCCGGCTGATCGACGCTGCCGTCTCAACCTTTGGCGGCCTCGACATCCTGGTCAATAACGCCGGGATCTCTATGATCGGTGCTTCGGAGAAGCTGGATCCGAAGGACTGGGACCGAGCGATTCAAACCAACCTCTGCGGTCCCTTTTACTGTTCCCAGGCGGCCGCGCCTCACATGTTCGACCGTGGTGGCGGTGTGATCATCAATATCGGCTCAATCACCGGCCAGGTCGCCTTTCCCGGCCGCGCCGCCTACTGCGCCTCGAAACACGGCCTGGAAGGGTTGACCAAAGTCCTGGCGCTGGATTGGGCACCCAAAGGAATTCGCGTGCTCAACGTGGATCCGGCGTACATCAAGACGGCGATGGACGAACGCGATCAGGCAACCGCCGGTTACGACAACGAGTCGATCGAGCGCCGCACCCCACTGGGCCGCTTTGGCTCAGTCTCGGACGTGGCAAAGGTGGTGCTGTTTCTGTGCTCGCCCGATGCCAAGTACATGACCGGCTCGACTATCCTCGTCGATGGCGGCTGGGTAGCATACGGCTATCTCTAAATGGGTGGACACATGGCTCCGGCAATGTAGCGCAGCCCTTGTTTCCACCCACGATTCCATGTACAACTATCCAGAAGTAGATCGGCGGCAGGTTGGTGCGACGCTTGCGACCTAGTCGCCTGAGGGGCCATGGCAGTGACCGAGCAAGAAATGATTGAGCGTTACATCGAGCAGAGCCCCGCTCGACCTGGGGCCAATGGAGCGCGCCTGCGCGATTACGGCGTGTCCGTCTGGGCGCTCGTGGCGTACTACCAGGCAGCCGGCGGCGACGTCGACCGGGTGGCGGCCGATTATGAGCTGCCCCGGGAGGCGGTGGAGGCGGTGCTCGCCTACTACCGGCAGCATAAGGCCAGCATCGACGCACGTATCGCCCAGCACGACGCCGCCTTCACCTAAGCTACCTTGGCTCGCTTCTACACCGACCACGACGTCTCGGCGCACACGGCTGTGGCATTGCGCGAGGACGGTCACGACGTGACCGCCTCCCGGGAGATCCACCAGGAGCGGGCAACCGATTACCGGCAACTGCTCATTGCAG
>Ga0207416_1003234_pt1 | contig 16033 bp, 11 predicted proteins | sample PaiPotPPM11metaG_FD_184107 | JGI IMG/M metagenome (GOLD analysis project Ga0207416, IMG submission 184107) | Iron sulfur acid spring bacterial and archeal communities from Banff, Canada, to study Microbial Dark Matter (Phase II) - Paint Pots PPM... ...
ACGTAATACGGCGGAAGACCCATATCGGTTCTGCCCGATTCACGGCGTTCCGCTGCGGGTAAAACCGGAACTTGCGACGCTAGTCCCCAGGAACGGGAGCACAAGCTAAATGGATGTGCGTACAAAGATTGATAGGGGCAGACGTACGGACCGGGGCAGTCCATACGTCCTACCCCACTTCGGGGTTCCTTTGGGGGATGGCTTCTTCATGCAGGCGAATGGACTCCTGCACTTCCCGAAGCTCTTTGCAGTATTTGCAATTTGGATCGTAGCAATACGGCGAGCCGTGCGGCATCGGTTGGTCATGCACTGATTCGGACATCGGTTGGCTTGTCATTGCAGGTACTCACTTAAGGGAAATTGTCTTTCGACCGGAGTTTGCTGTCTGTTCAAAATTCCACACAATTGCCACGACTGGCATTCATCACAATTCTTTACAACAATTATTTTTACGCGAAGGATAGTATTTGCAAGGCAGCAACTCTCGTGCGAGAAGTCGTTCAGCGATGCTATTGCACAGAAGAATTTCGGTAGTGCGTAAAAACGGATGCCCTTCGCACAAGTATTTCCCGCTGGAGGCAACGCCTGCGATTTCTGCGCCTCGACTCTTATTCACAAAACATATAGGGTAAGAAACTTTGAACTCAAACGCATCCCAGTGTTCAGCAGCGACGAAGGCACGTGGAAGACCTGCGAGAACTGCGCCGAGCTTGTGGATGCTGAGAAATGGTCGGCACTGACCGAGCGATCATTCCAGAAGTTTAAGTCGACACACGGGGTCCCTCGGCACAGTGCGCCCTCTATTAGAGCGCGGTTCGGGGAGATGGTGAAGCGGTTCTCAGAACATCTGCTGCTGTAGTAAGGCAGGACAAGCACAAGCAAGTGGAAGACAACAAGATAATCATGGAAGAGCGCCAAGCGACTTGGTGGGATAATGCGCGGGCACACGCCATCAAAGACGCGGAGAAAGCTGAACTCCGAGCGGCCCGAGCGCGAAGCATTCATTCTGGAGCGCACGAAAATTTATTACGCGGAGTTGGATAAGATAGCTGGGATGTAAGAACAGTGCCGCCTGTCCGCCTTCCCCACGCAGTGCAATTACAATAATCCAGCGCGTTCTATTCCCCGCGCGAATCGACCGAGCCGCTGTTCGGAGCCGGACAACGGCTTTATTATTTCCGCTTCCATTCGGAAAACAAATTTATTTGCGAATCCGCAAGGCCAAAAGAACTACCAATATGCAAAAGAGGACAAAAGCAAGGACAGCTAGTTCTCGCTTAGACGCATTTAGCGCGAAGGTCTTCGCAGACATTGGGAGTCCTTGTGCGCCTTGTTTGCTCAATTCGCCTATCGGAGCAGGTTTCTCCTGCAAATGACCTATGCGGAAAGAGCTAATCCACCTTTGTCGCGAGGGTGCTCGGCGCAAGCGTGGACCGTAAACTCTTCGGAGAGTTGCACCTGGAAGTCCGCTTCATGTCGTCTAGTGATTTGCCAGAGAGCGGGCCAGAAAAGTTAAAGAGCCCGGTTGGAACTCGCCTTTAATCCATCGGACAAAGTTGGTCGCGTGATCTATGTATATTCCCTGAGAAGTCGCGCTCAAATCACTAGCTAAAACCGCATCGCCGTATTCCTTCAGCGCGGATTCAATTTCGGAAAGGGTAGAGATTGAGAGCTTCATTTTTTGCCCTTAGCGTAGCGACGAATACATCACGTATTTTTGGATAAGTCCTCTTCAAATTGTCGTAGGAGCTTTAGGTGTGTGTGGGTAGGAAGAGGCGCGTCAGAAAAATATTTGTTTTCGGAAAACGGCGTGTTATCCCTGCGCTGAATCGAAAATTTTCCAAGCGGGTGCTTTCGAGTGAGTTGATCGTAGTCAATAGTTAAACCTGAAACGTCGTAATTTAGACGCTCTCCCGCTCGCCCCATTTTCAAACAGTGCCCGCTAGGCGCACAGGGCTGCACCGCCCGCAATGCCCGAATCAGCGCCGTAATGCGCGGAGATAATTGGAACCTCGCACGATCGGGGGTTCACCGTGAGTTGGGGAATTCTTTCGCGGAGCTTGTCAAAGAATGGCCGGTATAGCGCCGCAGCTCCGCCTCCAATCACAATTACCTCGGGATCAAACAAGTCGATTATGTTGCTCAGCCATAGCGCCAGCATCTCAGTGGTCTCGCCCAAAATCTTTGCCGCCAAAAGATCGCCAGACTCCGAAGCCTTTCCCACAATCTCCCCTGTGACCGCCGCTAGATCTCCGCCCGCAAGCTCAAGCATTGACGACTTTGCTCCGGCAGCCAGCTCCTGACGAGCCCGTTGAGCAATTGCAGTACCGGAGGCCAGGATTTCAATGCACCCCGGCTTGCCGCACCGGCAGAGGGGACCGCGGTAATCAATGCTGACGTGCCCGCCTTCTCCCGCCGATCCGGTGCGTCCGTGATAAATCTCCCCGTCGAACACGATTCCGGTCCCGATTCCGGTTCCAATGGTGGCGTAAAAAACGTTTCGATATCCGCGGGCGGATCCCCAACGTGTCTCGGCAAGGGCTGCCGCATTGGCATCGTTGTCGACTTTCACCGGCACGGAATGCCGTTTTTGCACCGATTCGGCCAGCGGAAAATTACGCCAGCAAGGAACATTGGGAGGATTCAAGATCACGCCAGTTTTGGGATCGAGTGGTCCCGGCGCGCAGATTCCAATTCCGCGAACACCGTCAGTGCCGCGCGGAATTACCTGCGCGATGGCCGACAGTACTGCGTTCAAACCCTCGTCGGCGGAGGAATTCGAAACCATCGGAGCGCGCACCTGCGCGGAAATCTCACCATTCGAGTCCACCAGTCCGGCGGCGACTTTGGTGCCGCCGATGTCGACGCCGACGCAGAGGGATTTCTTCAACCTGAGCATTTTCCGAATCTATGAAAGCGCCTCAATCCGAATGCCCAGATGGGCGTGGGTTTCGCGGGTCAGAGGACGCGTTGGCCGTAGCGCTCGCTGTTCGGCTTCGAGCCGCTCACCGCGTAAAACAGAATATAGAGGTAGCAGAAGGCCGCGAGAATGAGGGCAAAGTGAATGCCCTGGCCCCAACTGGTTTCGCCTTGAATCATCGACGGGTACCAGGAATGGTTGATCGCATCACCAATTCTTCCTACAACCCATGGAATGATCGCGCCGCCGACAATTGCCATATTCAGAAGCCCCGATCCGTCGCCGGTGAGAGGACCAAGTTCGGCGATTCCGCTGGTGAAGATGCTGGGGAACATAATGGAGTTGAACAATCCAATCGACAGTACCGACCACATCGCAAAGTGCCCGTTGCTAAGAACTGTGACCACCACCAGCAATGCGGCCATGGTGGCGCAAAATGCCAACACACGCGACGTTTTCACTTTCTGCAGAACCGCGGATCCAATGAAGCGGCCAACCATTGCGCCTAACCAGTAAATGGAAATGTAGCGGGCGGCAACTGCCAGAGCAGAGTGGTAGCGGGCCGCGGGATCGGCAACCCCAGATGCGAAATGTCCGATGTTTGGCAGCGCGAGGTAATTCGCGATGGAGCTGCCAATAGCAACCTCCGCGCCGACATAAACGAAAATTGCAATCGCTCCGAACGGGAGATTGGGATGCTTCCAAATGGAATCATTTACTTTTTCACCAGCGTGGCGCTCGGCAGATTCCATCTTCGGCAGTTTAAAAACTGCAAACAATATGGCCAACAGCACCAGCACGATCGCAAAAAAGTAAACGTAAAGCTTGATCACGGCGTCCTGAGAAGCCGATTGCGCGGCCGCGCTAACGGTTTCACCCAGGATCAGCCGGGCACCGACGAATGGGAAAACTGCTGTCCCTAGAGAGTTAAATGCCTGCGTTAGGTTCAATCTGCTGGACGCGGTCTGTGGCCTGCCTAACACAGCAACGTAGGGATTGGCGGCAACCTGCAGCACCGTGATCCCGGCTGCTAGAACCATCAGCGCCGTCAAGAAGAATGGGAAAGAAGGGATCTTGGCCGCCGGATAAACCAACAGGCACGCCGCAACCATCGTTGATAACCCAACAATGATGGCGCGCTTGTAGCCGATCCAATCGATGATTTTGGCAGCCGGTAGAGAAATGATGAAGTACGCCAGGAAAAATGCCGTCTGGATCAGCATGCTCTGCGCCAAGTTCAACGTGAACACATGCTGCGCAAACGGAATCAGCACGTCATTTAGAGACGTGAGCGATCCCCATATGAAGAACAGAGTGGTAAGCACGGTTAATGCGGGGCCGTAACTGCCCGCGACCACACCGGAAGTCTGTACCGAGGCACTGCTCTTGGTGCTCATTGTCGCCATAGGTCGGACTTGGACCTCGCAGTTGATTTGGAAATTCTTACAGTTTTATCACGAATACTACCCAAATCAGCCGATATTCTCGCTTCGCCAGTTATTTCGTTTGGGCGACAGTAAACGTGTAAATCCTACTGTGTCGAATCCTCGGCTCCCTGCAGTTCTCCGGCAAGTTTCAACTCGCGCTCGGCTTCTTCATTGTTGCCAAGATCGCGGTATGCCTGCCCTAAAAGATGGTGCGTGATGGAATTATTCGGATCCATGGCTGCCGCGCGTCGCAGAGCACGCACAGCCAATTCTGGCTCGCCTTTCTTCTCCAGAACTTTGCCCATAAGTACGTAGGGACCAGTCGAAGTAGGATCGAGCCAGATGGCCCGCTGCAGGAGCTTTTCGGCATCGTCGAATTTCTGAATTCGCGAGTAGGCATCGGCAAGTTTGTAATAAGTTGCGGCGTCGCTCGGATTCAGCGACAACTCTGCCTGAAAATCAGAGACCGCTTCCGGAATTCGCGATTCGAACAGATGAATCTCGCCTAACAGCAAATGTGCCAGCGGCAGCTTAGGGTCGAGAGTGACGGCTTTTTGCGCATACTCGAGCGCCACCGGCTCGAACTCCTGGCGAAATAACATTCGGGCAGTCAACAGATAACTGCCCGCAGAGTCCGGCGGCAAATCAAACATCTTTGCGAAGGCCTGGCGGGCATGCGGATAGTCTTTATTCTGGATGTAGCATTGCCCGAGAATGTAGGACGCATCCACGTTAGCCCGCGGATACCAGGCCTGGACTTTTTCTAAGTAAGGAATCGCAGCGGTGGGATTTCCGCTCAGGTAATAAGAAAGCCCGAGCAACTGCGTGGCTTCGCTGTCTGCGGGATCGGACTTCAGCGCCCCTTTTAACGAGTCGATGGCATGAACATAATCGCCTTTGCGATAGTAGGCGGTCCCCAGCTGATGGGACACACCCCTCGTTCCCGGATGAGAGGCTGCGAGCTGCTGCAACTCCGCAATGGCCTCATCGTATTTACCCTGCTGAAGAAGCTGGCGCGCATGCGCGAATTCTGGGCCAGGAACAATCGGTGCCTCCTGGGCGCTGGCCGAATTAGCCGCGGTTTGAGGCCACGCCGCAAGGCCGAATACGAAAATAAAGAGAAGAATCTGCTTCATGGAAATCCGAAACCGTGGGTTGATTCGCAAGAACTCACTCAGCGGAGGTCGGCTTCCGCGACTCCCACGTACTTGTCCGCGCCACCATAATAAAGGAGATAGTAGTCCTTGTTTTTCGCCATGCCCTCGACAAATACAACATTCGGAACCTGGCCAGTCTTCTCCCAGTCACGTTCGGGCCAAAAAACCGGCTCCTCGCTCCGCCAAAGCAACTTACCGGGATCGTGAAGTGAGAACACCGCGATTCCCGTGCGATAGACCAGATTATTGTCGGCACCGTTGTAAACCAGGAGAATTCCGTCTTTTGTAATGATTGGTGGCGGACCCGGCTCGACCACCCGCGAATCAAATTTGCCTGCGCGCTTTGGGAGCACGGGCTCCATGGTCGCCTCCGTCCAGTGAATAAGGTCGGTTGAATATGCGAGTCCGGTCTGGTCAGTTTTGTCGCGACTGGTTCCGAGGAAATACATCCAGTACTTGCCGGCGATTCTCTGCGGAACAATGGCGCCGGACTTCGTCCACCTGACGTTCCAATTACCTTTGTACGCCGGCAAAATAATTCCCTTTCGCTCCCAGTGAATCAGGTCTGTCGATGTCGCGAGGCAAAGCTGCGCGTCTTTCTTGTTGTACCCGGTATACGTCAAATAATACGTATTGCCGAATTTCATCAGTCGAGGATCCTCGACCCCACCCTCTCTCTCGTAGTCGGTCTCGGGCGAAAGCACAGGTTGCGAACGTCTGGTGAAGTGGGTCCCGTCGGTACTATCGGCATATCCCAAGCGCGAAATGCCGTTACTATCCTGAGCGCGATAGAGCATTACGAATTTGCCACGGTAGATGACCACAGCGGGGTTAAACGTGCCTGCGGATTCCCATCCATTGCCTTGCGGCGAGACTATCGGATGGTCTGAGAGTCGGTGCCAGTTCCTCAATGCTGGGAGGCCAGCCCCAAATGCCAGGCAGGCGGAGATAAGCAGCAGCACACACCAACGAGGTATACGCATTTGAGCTTTTAGTGAGCACTCATGGCGCTGCGCAGTTGTTCCAGGTTCTCTCGCGCCAGTGCGTGATCAGGATTGATTTCGAGCGCGCGTTCGAATTGCGCCTTGGCCTCTGTGAGTTTTCCCAACTCCGCTAGCGCACTGCCGAAGTTCGCGTGCGCATCCGCATCGTCTGGCCGGAGATGGACTGCCGCGGCGAACTGCTCCGCTGCGCCGGCGTAGTCCTCTGTTGCAGCCAGTGCATGGCCCAGATTGTAATGCGCATCGAAATAGTTGGGGGAGGCCGAGGAGGCGGCGCGCAAATAAGGAATCGCGCGCTGGGGTTGCCCTTCGGCAATCAAAGCTCCGCCGAGCGCGCTGTTCACGGTCGCGTCCTGGGGCCGGATGCGCAACGCCTCCCTGTATTCCGCAATCGCCTCATCTAATTTGCCGCGTGCCTGCAGCATGGCTCCGAGATTGTAGTGCGACGCGAAATCCGAAGGATCATTCTCGATATTGTGTCTTGCGAGAGCTTCCTGCAGCAGCATCCGCGGATCACCCGCTTTCGAATCGAAATTAACCGGCAGTACCTGCAGCCAGAGATGTGCCATTTCATCTCGCGCGCGGTTGCCTCCAAGCACGCGCTGGGGAGGATTATTGGGATTGAGTGGATTGTCCTCCGAATTGTCGTAAACATAATGCATGTTGACTTTAGTTCCCTTTGGCAAAAACACCGGCTTCTGGTAGCGGAATACGGCCTGCCAATTCAAGTCCCAGTGCGGAATGTGGATGAGCATCTTCGAACTGCCGTCAGGCAAAGTGGCGATGGCTTGCAAATCCTTGCCGAGATAATGCGCGTGAGGGTAGATGCCAAGCAGGGCCACATCGATCGGAAGCGTCAACTGGTCTGTGACGACGAAGTTCGCGTCTCCCGCGGGAATATCAAGCTTGCCGTCATTTTGCAACTGCAAAAGCATGGGAAACTTCGTGGCTGGCTGATCGGTGAAATAGATCCCAATCGTCGGCTGAATCGTTTCTGGCTTGCCCGAGGGCTGCATGTGAACGTTCAGCACGAGATCAGTGCCTTTATCCAGGCGGAGCGCCATTCCCCCGGGCTCGACATAGGGGACCGAGCCCGGCTTCCAGAACAAGAAATGGCTGTCGGGATCGAAAACTTCCGATTCGATTTTGATTTCCATCCCTTCGAAGCCCGCCCCGGGCGCCTTTTCTCGCTGACGCGAATTCTCCATGCGATCGACGAGGACATTGGCGTGATGAACGAATTGCTTGTCTCCCGGGCGAATTTCAATCGCTTTCATCCACCGACTACGGTCGATCGGAAGCGGAAAGATGAAATTCCAATACATATCGGAGCCGCTGGCGGGCAGAACAAACGGTTTCGCCGCTTTCAGCACCAGGTCCGGCTGCCCGAGCTGCCAGCCTCGAACGAAATCTGGTTGCGGCGGCAGGTCTGCGGGATTTCCTTCCGGCGCTCCCTCGTCCACCCACGCTTTTAGAGTCGCAATTTTTTCGTCAGAAAGCCTGGATTCATCTGTGAATTTGAGTTCTTGTGGCTCTGGAAGCCACGGTGGCATGAACCGAGTTCGTGTGACGATCTCAATCTGGCGCGCGTGCTTCTTCACGTCGGCATAAGTAATGAGCGGAAATGGGCCCGATTCTCCGGGACGGTGACAGCGGGCACAATTTTGAAAGACGATTGGGGCAATATCGCGATTAAAAGTGACTTGGGGGCCGCTCGCGATTGCAGGCGACGATTGTGAGTAAAGCAAAACATTGGCGCCGAACGCTGCCACCAGCACTAACGCCGAAGCAATTGACGCGACTGCGTGCCACCACTTCATTCGAGGTCCGAGATGTAGCAGCCGATGCCGGCGACTTCTGCCTTCGACGCAGCCCTGCCTGCCAAAGCGGCCTGGATCGCGTCTTCCAGCTCGTGTGTCGTCGGCGCCAAACGCGCTCGCCCGAATGATTGGTACAGATTGTCGATCCGGCCGTGGTAAACCAAGGCACCCTTGGCATCGAACACGGCAGCCTCCGGGGTGACTTGCGCATGCGCTTGCTTCACCAGGACGTGTTCCGGATCACGCAAGGCCGAAATCGAATAGCGAAAATCGCGCAAGTACTTGCGCACGTCGGCTGCAGATTCGGATTTGTCAGGGAAAACAAGAACAAAGCGGGTGTCTTTCTCGTATTCTGCGCTGATTCGCTGGACAGTTGGCGCGTAACGCCCGGAAATGGGACAATCTCGCCGGACGAAAACCATTACAACAACTTTGCCTGTATCAGGCTTGAGCGGATTAGCGACGTGTCCGTCGAGATCGAAGGCGCTCTGCTGGCTAAACAAGCATATCGGCAGGAGCATCATCAGCATTGCCGACGCAAAAAGATTTCGGAGCCATCTCTGGTGGTGGCTCTGTTCTTCGCCTGCGTCGTTGAAACCGGTGATTCTCACGGTCGGTTGAACACTTAATAAAGACATGGACGCTACATTCGGGTGGCGTTCACATTGTAGGCCAAGAAACTCCGGCCATCACCTCGCGCTTGCGTCGCTGCTATGCTTTTTCAGTCCGCATTACAGCTCGGGTTAGGCCGTTTCAAATCCTCTAACAACCGCGTGGCCAAGCTCATGTCGGGATTGAACTCCAGCACACGGGCGAGGCTGGCTCGACCGTCATCTGGTCTTCCTTCAAGGCAGAACACCCGCGCTAGATTGATTCCGACGCTGCTTCTCGCCGGCGCCCGTTCGAACGCCGCCTGGAACAATTTGGCGGCTTGCGGGAAGTCCCCGCTTTGCGCTTCAATCACGCCGAGATTAGTTGTCGCGTCGATCAAGTTTGCATCAGAGGCAAGCGCTCGCTGGTATAAAGCCCGTGCTCCGGCTGTATCGCCATGCAGTTGCTTCTCGTAGCCAAGCGCAGAAAGCGTAGCTGGATCATCAGGAAACCGCGCCGCTGAACGTCCGAGCATTGCCTCAGCCCGTGGCCTCGCCTCACTCATTCCGCTATTGGCCAGTGATTCCCAAGCTAATGCGAGATCGCGAAGATCATCGTCGGCTTCTTGCGAATCGGGGAATGGCATCAGACCGGGCTTGGGAGCCGAGGCATTCGTATCCTGCAGCAGTTGCGGAGACACGGTTGGAACGCGGGGAATGCGATGGTCAGTAACCTGGGTGTGGGCCACGTCTTTGCTCGGAGATTCCGGCATGTGACAGACGGTGCAATCCTTCTGCTCGCGGTGATGCTTCGCGGCAAACGAAGTGCCGTGGCAGGCCAGACACTTCCCGCGAAAGTATTCTACTCGCTCCTGCGCGGAAGGAGTGAAATGCGGATCGTGACAGCTGGTGCAGGACATCTTGTCCCCCGAGGCCTTCTTACACGTGCTCTGCGCGAGCGCCTCCACCTGACTTACTGCACCTAATCGTGATGAAGACGCGCCAGTCAAGACGTAGTAGCGAACGTAGTCAGAGAGAGAATCTCCGGGCCTGAAGTCGTAGATGTGGCGTCCTGCTCTTTCAATCGAGACTCGCCCTTCCATATGGCATTGCATGCAAATGGCGTCGCGGCGCTCGGGCGAGAGCTTCGCCGGGTTCACGATCGGCCCACCTTTTATGTGGGCCGCTGCTTGCCCATGGCAGCGCTCACAGCTCACCCCGGAGTGCGCGAGTAGCGGGAGGTCATAGCGGTTCTCGGTCCCCGCCAGCGGCGCCCGCATGCCGCTCACGTGACAATGCAGGCAGCTGGTATGCGCGGGCAGATTGAGAGGGATCTCGCGGACATTCTGGTAGGCCGGTGTCATGTCCCACAGGTGTCGGTCTCCGTACCAATTGATCGGCGATTCGAACACAAAGCCGTCATCCGCGAATAAATATGTCAGCCCCCGCCTTCCCGAGCCGATGTAGTAGAGCAGCTCGCGCTTGCCATGGATTGGGGCGTTACCGTCGCGGTCGAAACTGAGCCAGGCGCGGCCAGCATCGGCGAAGATGCGGTAATGAACGCCCGACGCTTGGTGCGTGAAGTCTGCTGTAATAACATTTTCCATCGATAGGCCGCTGGCGTGCGCCATGGGAGTTTGTTTATACGAGTTGTAGATCGACGAATGACACTTGGCGCAGGCTTCGTTGCCGACGTACCCATCCTGATTAGTCTCTGTCGCCAGACGCGTGCTTGCGGAAGCCCCATCGGGTTTTGGATGGTCCTGTGCGGCGCTCTCAATTACCAGACAGACTGAAACAAGCACACACAACGCGGAGGTAACGAAATGCCGGCGATTTATGCGAGAAGTGGAACGATTGATTGCTCGGAAGAAAAGGCGGAAATGCAAAAACATGAAACCCCAACTCGCGTCCAATTGTAAGCCAAAAAAATAAAAGGAGGGAGTCTGAAAAACTCCCTCCTCGAAAGCTCACCCGCGATAACTAGAAGCTCAACCGTAGTCCGAACTGTAGCTGGCGCATGCCGGCCGGTGAACCGGGAGAGGCATCGGACTCAATATCCGTGACTCTGCCGTTACCACCGCAATCGATACAGGTGCCACTGCCGCCCTGGTTCTGATTGAATCCGAGGACAGGATGATTAAACACGTTGTAGGCGTCCACTCGGAACTGGAGAGCAGATCTTTCTGTAAGTTTGAAGTTTTTGGCTAGCGAGGCATCGGCACCGAAGTAACGAGGCCCACGCAAACTGTCGTAGCCAAAATTTCCTATATGGTTGAGTCCAGGATTAGCAAAGCCGTCCACGGGGCCGCTTGCTAACAGGGAGTTCCCACTAGCATCTACTAAAGGATTGAAGAACTGGACGTAGTGCCCTGTATTGTTGTGAACAAAGCTCCCCGCCCCATACTGGAATGATCCCGAGCCTGCGTTCGGGCGGCACACTCCAGTGTCTTGCTCCAGATTGCATAGTCCGCCTGAAAGACCAGGCGTCCACGGTAGACCGCCGGACCAGTTCGCAGTCCCACTGATTTGCCAACCACCAATGACCTCGTCGACTGCCCTACTCACGCCGCCGGCAAACTTCTGGCCCTTGCCGAATGGTAACTGATATACGAGATCACTGATCCACTGGTGATTACGGATATTGTCATCCGGCCCGTAAGCTATGGCCTTGTTGTCCACATAAAAGTTGCTGTCGTAGTGGTATGCATGCGCGAAGTTGTAGAAGGTCGAGAACTGCATGCCGTTCGAAAAGCGCTTCTCTAATTTTACGGTGAGCGCTTCGTAGGTGCTGCTGGCGTCGTTCCCAAGGTAATTGTTTTGATCAGTAAAGCAGCAGGTCAAAGTTCCCCCCGTGGTCGGATCGATGTATCCAGGATAGGAGAATGCGTTGTAAAACGGCCGCCGCTGCACCTGTGGGACGTTTGGAACGAAGCTGCCGCCGATAACGGATCCAGCCCCGAAGCCTGGCTGATTCACGTTATAAGTGGGGCCGTCCCCCACAAACCCGTGTGTGCCCTTGTTCCCGAGATACGTGACTTCTAGAGTCATCGTGTTGGTCAACTGATGCTGAATCGATGCGTTCCAGGTATCCACGTACGGCAAGCGTTGGGTGAGAGGACGGATGTGCGGTTGAATACAGAGGGAAGTGTTGCCCAAGAAGCAATTCGGGCCAGCAAGGGGCAATAGGCCGTTAGATGGCACAGTTGGGAACGTGAAGAGTGGCGGCCCCTGCGAGAGGATAAAGGCCGGCAGATATTGATTCGTGTTCTGCGCCAACTGGGCACCGAGGACAGGAAGATTTTGCGTCACAGCGTGACCGAAGTTCGAGCCGAAGACCCCCATATCGTAGCTGCGGCCATACCCCATTCGAACTACCGTCTTCTCTCTAAGTTGATACGCGAACCCTACGCGAGGGGCAAAAGCGTGCCAGTCGTTACTGATATTGCCATTTAATCCAATCCCTCCGACCCCGGCGACTCGATCTTCGCCGTTGATAAGGTTGGTGAATCCGCCGTGTTGCGCGCCGTTCACATATTCCGGGAAGTAAACCTCCCACCGCAAACCGTAATTGAAGGTCAGCTTCGGAGTTACGCGCCAGCTATCCTCGCCGTAATAGAACATCCTCTTCTGCCGTTCCGCAGCGTTGACGCTGGTACTGACGTAACGGTTCACGCTTCTAACGTCTCCCAGGAGGAAGCTCGCAAAAGCCACTCCACCCGCGCCGCCGTTTGACGTGTCGCCGTCAGTAAAGTTGTAAACACCTGTCCGGTTGGAGTCGCTCGGAACGCGGAGGTTCTCCGCGAAACGGACATCTGCGCCAAACTTGAACTGGTGATTGCCATGTATCTTCGTCCAGTTTGTCACCCACTGGAACTGCTGTTCATTTTCGATCAGCGGGCAATTGCAGCGAGCAACCCCCAGTCCGTCGCCAAAGGCATCTGAGTTGCCGCCGTTGCCGCCGTTGAAGTCGAATTCGCCGAGCCCGGAGGTAAAATTATCTCCTAAGTTTGCGTTTGGAATTCCAAAGCCGGTCATTGGCGTACTGCCGGCGTCGGGCTTGTTCGTCTTCGGATTATATTTAAAGTATCCGAAGCGAAAATCAGCCAACAGTGTGTTGCTGATGGTCTTGGTCACTCCAGAAGCCAGACTATAGTTGTGTACTACCGAACTCCCTGACAAACCGCCCGGGCCAAAACCAATTCCACCCAAAGCGCCCAGGATTCCCTTTCCGGAGAGGCTGAAGTAATCGAGGCTGAACCGGCCAAACACCTGCAGGCTCTGGCTTGCAGCATAATCTATTCGAGTATCAAACGCGTTTTGAGTAAATGGACCTGCACCCGATCCGGTGAGGTTGCTCTGCGTTCCACCGTTCGTACCGGCAACGTTAGGCGAGGGGAACAACGCCAAAATTTTTGCGGCCGCGGGATCGATTCGGCCAATCGGTATCAGATTTCCAGTAAACGCCGTGCGCCCTGTTCCGTCAGCTGCGCCGGTATTTGGGTCATAAACTTGCCCACCGGAACCATAGCCAACTGCCGGACTCAGGAATTGGCTCAGATTACAGACGCCTGGAGTCGAGCTTTGTGCATTTGTCAGTGGATTACAGCTCTGCGCCACAACGGAGGTCGGTACTGTAACGAGGTTCGTGAGTCCTGCCGCTTGCCTGCTACCCTGATAATCGCCGAAGAAGAACAGCTTGTTCTTAATAACAGGTCCGCCCACACTGCCGCCGAACTGCTGCCAGCGGCTATGAGCGACAGGTGCACCCGCCCAAGTCGGGCCCGCAGCCCACTGCGTGAAAGGATCTCTGGCTTCGGTTGCGTCGGTGCGGCGGAAGTAGAAACCGCTCCCGTGAATATCATTGGTGCCCGACTTGGTCTGGACCGTGACCAGCCCGGCGATCGCCTTGCCAAATTCGGCGTCAAAATCGGCCGTGGTCATTTTCGCCTCGGTGATCGCATCGAGGTTCGGGTTCACGACGATAATTCCGAGAATCGGATCTTGATTGTCGGTTCCATCCAACTCAAAACCGGTCCCGCTGAAGTGCTGGCCATTGACGAAAATCTGTCCGCCGCCTTGGGGGTTTTCAGTTGCGGCATGGGACCAACCGAGCTTTTGCGTGCCCGGCGCCAGCAGTTCAAAATTCGTAAAGTTTCGATTAAGAATTGGGAGGTCTTCAACGGCGCGAGTATTAAACTCCGTCGCTACATCGGCACGGTCAGTCTTCAATTGCGGTGCCTCGGCGGTCACTTCGACTGCTTCCGTCGTGGATCCTACTTGTAGCTGGAGATCTAGACGAGAGTCAGAATCGGCGTTGACCGTTATGTTGCGGTGCTCTTCGGTCTTAAATCCTTGCGCCTCGATTTTGACGGTGTACGGGTCCGGCAGCAGGTGCGGAGCCGAGTAGTTGCCGCTCTCGTTGGTCGTCGTCGTCTGCGTCGTCCCTTTATTTTGATCAGTAATGGTCACATTCGCTCCGACCACGGCTGCGCCCTGCGGATCGGTGATAGTGCCGATAATGTTGCCGGAGACGGCTTGGGCGTTGGCGCGCGAAGACCAGAGACCGCAAAGGAGCGCTAGGACGAGAAGAGCGCTGAAGTTGACTGCCTTTTTCATTGAAGTTCCTCCCACGACAGGAAAACCGGTTGAGTGCCTGACAACTGAACTCGAGTGTGCAGAGAACTATTACTCATTGATAAGCAGTTTCAGTTCCGAACTTCTATTTTCGGGAGCGCGTTGAAACCATTCGAGGTTCCACAAATTTCCGCAACAGACATATACAGCAAACAGAATTTATTGGAACCGCTTCTACTGAAAAATGAATTTCGCGGTGCACCTAATCGTTATTGCGAACCGACGGAAACGCACCTAACAACTCCTGACGGGCGCGCATATCTAATGAGCGAAAATGAAATATCCGCGAACCAGAGCGCACACGTGCAAACACAAAAACACGTCCGCCGAATCTCGCGAGCGAAATTCGGCTCTCAAAACTTTCGCGGAATCATGATGCCATTTCTAGCAATTTGAAAGTGTCACTGGGTTTGTTACGGTTACCAGCCCGTAAGTTTATGACTTGAAAGTTGCAGAATCGGTTTGTTACTCTCTGTTACCGTGGGCGTAACAGGACATGTAACCGGCGCGGAGCCGCGCCTCGCAGAGATTGACAGGCTGGTTAACAGCCACACCCTTCACGGATCCGAATCGCTGTGCAAGCTTCTGCGCTATTTGGCGGACCACGCGATCCGGCATCCCGGGGTCGCGCTTAAGGAGTATCAAATTGCGACCGAGGTCTTCGGCCGCCCGTCAGATTTCGATCCGCAACTGGATTCACTAGTTCGCGTGCAGGCCGGCCGTCTTCGTTCAAAAATTGCCGAGTACTATTCTTCCGAAGGCACTCACGATCCCATACTGGTTGAATTGCCGAAGGGAACCTATGCTCTGGCTTTTCATCCCGCGACTGCATCCACGAAGACAATCCTGCAGGACATGCAAGAGAGGGAAGAGGAGAAAAGCGGCTCTCGACCTCACCAATCTTCGCGACCGGTAGTCATTCTCGCAATTCTGCTGGGTCTTGCCGTTATCGGCATCGCCGCACTTCTCACTGGCCGGATCACAGCCAATGGGTCCGCAAAAGGGGACGACAGCGCCCCCGCGGCCTACCGGGTCTTCTGGCATTCGTTTGTTGCTGGACCGGACGCCCCTTGGGTCATCTTCAGCAATGGCGCCTTTGTTGGCCGTCCGGAAATCGGGTTGCGTTACTTCAATCCCGCGCGTGATTCACGGGAGATCATCACAGACAATTACACCGGAGTAGGTGAGGTGTTGGCCGTTTATAACCTGAATCAGGTTTTCGCCCAGTTGCACCATCAGATCCGGGTGAAGCGCGGAAGCTTGTTCTCGCTGGACGACGCGCAAAATAATAATCTGATTTTTGTCGGCTCCCCGGTGGAGAACCTGAGCCTGCTCGATATTCCTAGCACGCATCACTTTGTATTTCAGCGTGCGACTTCCGGACCGAGGAAAGGCGACCTTGCCATCGTCAATGTTCATCCGCGTGCCGACGAACCCAGAATGCTGTTCGGCAGCCCCTCAGGCACGCCGCTGATTGAAGA
>Ga0207416_1003235_pt1 | contig 16028 bp, 14 predicted proteins | sample PaiPotPPM11metaG_FD_184107 | JGI IMG/M metagenome (GOLD analysis project Ga0207416, IMG submission 184107) | Iron sulfur acid spring bacterial and archeal communities from Banff, Canada, to study Microbial Dark Matter (Phase II) - Paint Pots PPM... ...
CGAAACCCCGGAAACCGCTCGTCAAATGGACTCGAGTCGGCACCGATGGACAGTAGTAGACAGACGTCCGAACCAAATTGACACTGTAGAGGTCAGAGGTTCGAGACCTCTCGCGCCCACCATCGGAGGTCTTTACGCCGCAAGCTATTGCAGCGTTTTTATTTGATTCGACTATTCAAGAACTGCTGTGAAATGCTGCCCAATTGCTGACCAAATAGCTCGACGTTATGGAGTCGACTCCCGCGTGTGACCCCTATATGCTCCATGTAGCACCCGGCACCCGAAATGCCAGATCCGCTTCCCATAATTGCTTGCGTTAGCTGGGCGTTTCTTCTGGGGGCGGGAGATGCGTGAGAGGTACGACGCCCAACGCCTTGGCCTCAGGGTTTGGCTGCCGACTCATAATGGCTTTGACTTCGTCCTGGAAGTCTTGGCCGAAGACGTAGCTGCGTTCACGCCAGAAAGCGGCTCCGCCGGGCGTTTTTACTAGGTTCATCAGGAGAGCTTCCCAGCATGCCCACAATTCATTCACCAAATGGCCTTGACGCCATTGATGAAACGCATTTTGGGAGTGGGAAAGAAATGCCATGTACGTGCAGACAAACTGCGCCTTCTCGGCTGCTGTCAACGCGTCAAGATCGACAAATCCCTTGGTAGAAGTTGCGAGCGCGCTCCCATTGCTTGCGAGCGAGAGGTACCAGCTGGAGTAATTGTCTTGAACCGCCTGCGCCGTGGCGGAGCGAACGGCCTTTGCGCTATCCCTAACCTGTAGGCCCACAAAGATGAGTGAGGCGACGACGCCAAGCGCCGCGATGGTCTGACTGATGAAAAAAATTTGCTCGAGTGTCATCATCGTATCCCCTGGCTCGCACAGTTGGCCAGATCCATAAGAGAATATCTCCATGTCGTACAAGCCGCCGTGTAGCTTCTAATGGTTCCCTAAGCGATGCCTCTATCGATGCCGAGCCCGCCGCTTGCTACCAAAAATGGGGAGACGACCGTTTCCGATCGTCTCCTGGCGGTATCCTTGTTCCGCTGTCTCGCAAAAAGTCGGTTACACGACGGTCGTTACTTTAGCTCGAACAAGATGACACGGGCTTCGGTAGTACCCCGGTTTTCAACAGCATGTGATTCTGCCTCATGCCATAACGTCTCGCCTGCTTTCATGTCGACTTCCACGCTGTCCCCATCCGGGGAAGTAAACGTTGCCTTAGCGTCGCTCAGCGGATATATGGCGTAAGCAGGGTGCGAATGCATCGCCGAACTGTCGCCCGGCTTCATTCGCACTTCGAGCAAGCGCACTCGCTCATTTTCGAATAGGATCTTGTAAATGTGCGGAGCCACCGTCACCGAGTCTTGCACAGTTATGGGCATGATCTACCTCTCTTTTCCGCCAGTTCGGATGACGACCGGCGTCAGAACATGCCGGTCCGTCTTCCAAGGGCTGGCGAGTTTCGACGCTCCATGATGGCCACCTGTACCTTTCATTCAATGAACTAGAGCAAGATACGCAGCGTGATCCTTCGCCCTCCATCCGCGTGTTTTCACGCCCTTTTATGGGCCCGATTGCTGGTATTGCTTCGGCTGACCCCTACACGGCCTGTGTGGAGGCTCGACTCATAAGGAATGACCGCCTACATGCTCCATGTAACACCGGGCACCACTATGCTGTTGACTAGATCTTCAGCGCTTCTTCGACCGCCCGATCTTCCGACCACGCCTCACCTTCCGCAGTGAGCTTTTCTATCTCAGCTTCGCTCAGATGCTCGCGCAGTGTGGCCATGAGCTTCTCGTAGCCCCACTTCTCGGTAACTTCGCGCTCGTACTCGAGTTCTTTGTATTGCGCATCCACGTAGCCAATGAGCCGCGCTGCACCGTGCACATTCACACGCAGCGCCTCGAGCAGCGCAAAATGCTGCAATGCGGTCGCGATGCCTAGTGCCCATTGTGCTTGCCGCGCCCAGCGCAGTCCCTCGCGCGCGCCCTCGCGTGCTCTATCCACGTCTCCCAGCGCAATACCATACGCAGCGCCGTTGTTGTAGTCACTCGCCAAATTCATAGCGTTCTTCCCACGTGCAAAGATATCCAGGGACTCGTTTCCTAAGCGCCGTGCCTGCTCAACATGACCATCTGCGAACTCCAGCTCCGCGAGATTTCCTAGCACTAAAGCTGTCCCGACTTCGTCTCGCAGGGCTTTGAATGCCTCAAGCGCCTGCGCATACAACTCGCGCCCCGGAATAATTTCGCCGCGATACCAATGGATGAACGCCTGACGGTTGAGACAATATGCCTCTCCCCGTTTATCCCTGAACTTGCGCAGCGCCGGGAGGGCGCGTGCGTACGCCTCACTTGACTCCTCGAGGCGGCCCATTTGATAGAGACCAAACCCAAGCTCGAGGAGCGCCACGGCGGCCCCATGGCCGTCGCCCACCGACTCGTACAGCGCAAGAGCGCGCTCCGCACAGTCGTGCTTGGGCTTGCCGGAGGAAAGCACGGCCAGCGCGCGCCACAGCCGGGCCACCACCTGCGGGTGCTCTGATTCGTTTAGGCCGGCTTGCGCGCGGTTAATCCAATAGCGCCCCTCTACCGTTAATCCGCCGCTAGACCAGAGCCGATCTAGCGCTCCTGCCACAGAACCACCCAAGGCCACATCGTGTCTGTCGGTGAGCGCCCACTCCAGCGTCGCACGATAGTTGTCGAGTTCCAGTTCCACGCCAGCAAGCAGCGCCAATGTCGAGCTTGTGCCATGGCGTTTGTCGGCCTCGCGTGCCAGGTCGCGAAAATACTCGCCGTGGCGGCAGGCCAGCCGTTCGCGGTCGCCTGCGGCGGCAAGCTTCTCCAAGGCATAGGCTCGGGTGGATTCAAGCAGACGGTAGCGTTCCTGCTCGCCGCCGGTGTCAGCTACAACCAACGACTTGTCGGTCAAAGACGACAACAGGTCCAAGATGACGATCTCGTCGATGCCCTCGCCGGCGCACACCGCTGTGGCGGCGTCGAGACTGAAGCCCCCGGCGAAGATTGCGGCTCGGGTGAACAGCGTCTGTTCCTGTGGCGTTAAGAGATCGTAACTCCAATCAATGAGCGCAGTCAGCGTCTTTTGGCGTGGCAGCGCCGTACGGCTACCTCCGGTAAGAATCTTGAAGCGGTCATTAAGGCGTTGCGCTAAGTTAGGGATGCTCAATACCTTCACCAGAGCGGCGGCAAGTTCAATAGCGAGAGGAATACCATCGAGGCGGCGGCATATCTCAGCAACGATCGGTGCGTTGTCGTCGGTGAGATGAAACGACTTATCAACGGACGTGGCCCTATCAACAAACAGCACCACCGCACCGAATTGGATTGAGGTGGCTGGACTAATGTCGGCGATTTCTTGGGGCACTGCCAGTGAGGCAAGCCGCCACACTTCTTCGCCATCTATGCCCAGTGCTTGCCGCGACGTGGCCAGGATGCGCACCTTTGGGCAGTTGCGGTGAATGGCATCGGCCAATATTGCGACGGTCTCCAACAAGTGCTCGCAATTGTCGAGTATCAGCAGTAATGTCTTGCGCTTCAGCCATTGCGGAATGGACTCATCGACTCTTCGGCCCTCCACTTGGCTCATGCCTAAGACCTTGGCAACCACGCTCGAGACGAGTTCGGGGTCGGTGATCGACGCTAAGTCGGCAATCCAAACACCGTCGGGAAATTGTTCCAGCACATCTGCGCCAACTTGCATCGCCAGTCTTGTCTTGCCGATGCCGCCCGCGCCAACAAGCGATAACAAGCGGTGCTCAGCGAGAACCTTCTTAACTTCATCAAGATCGTGCTCGCGACCGCGAAAGCTCGTGACTTGCATCGGCAGATTATTAGGGAGCGTGTCGAGCGATTTGAGCGGCGGAAATTCTGCGGGAAGCCCAGCGATGGTTAGCTGCCAGATTTGTTCTGACTCGGTGAGATCTTTTAGCCGATGCGAGCCGAGATTTGAGAGCGTCGTGTCGACTGGCAGATCGCTATGCGCCAGGTCGCGTGTGACACCCGACAAGAGTATCTGATCTCCATGTCCGATTGACATGAGTCGTGCTACGCGGTTGACGGCGGTTCCGAAATAATCGGCGTTGCGCTCCTCCGCATATCCTGTGTGCAGAGCCATGCGCACACGCAAGCCGTCAACGGTGGAAAAATCTTCTTTGGCTAGTGCAAGCTGCGCATCGCATGCGGCAGCGACGGCGTCCGGTGCAGTAGGAAAAGCGGCGCAGAACGCATCACCCATGATCTTGAAGACGTAACCGCCATGCCGCTCAATCGCAGCGCTCATAAGCTGTTCGTGGCGCGCGACTGCAGCCTTCATGGCCTCGCGATGCGTTTCCCAGCGCTGCGTACTGCCTTCAATGTCGCTAAAGAGAAACGTGACCGTGCCAGTAGGCAAAGACACGGAGGGATTTGGCACGTGGCCTGCCCCCAGTGGACTAGACATTGGCTCTGTGTTCTGTCGAACGGTTATATGCGCCTGTGCAATCACGCGAGGCATCGGGCTGCGACGGGCACAGCAATGCACGTGCGACTTGAGGGCACGTCAGGCAGGCTGTATCTGCGTTTCTGCCAGTTGAGTACGTAATGACTCGATTTCTTTTTTCATGGAGCCAACTTCGTTCTTCATCGACTCGGCCTCGAGATAATCGTAAGCCGCCGCTGCACCAGGTACGAGATTTGCAATTGTCTTGATCTCATCTGGGTCGCAACCGCTACCAGCGCTATTTGACGTGTACACAGGAATTCCATATCTGGAATATGCTGGGCGAGCCGGGGAGTTGAGCCAAGAATGCGCCTGCATATTCGAACCGAGCGGCTCGATTGCGTACAGGGTGCACCGGGCTAGAAAGCGCAGTTGCGAATTCCGTGCGCCGTCATGCTTATGGTATCATTTGCTCAGTAAGGCGACTGAGGAATGCGAAACGCAATGAGCAACGATAGGCGACCCAACAAGAGGAAGAGTAAGGTCACACCGGCCAGACAGCCCAGAAGGCGCCACAAGGGCAACGTCTTCTGGAACGCCTCGACGAAGCGGAATCGGAACTACGAACAGCCTTGCGGATAGCAAACAAGACTGTCGTGCAACGCCAAGAATCGCTTACAGCTCCAGTACACCCACAGCCATACCTGCAATTTGCCTGTCACTATATGGCTGGCAAAATCGCCATTGCACAAGAACAATGGAATCAGGCGATAGAGGGAATCAGGCGATAGAGCCGTTGGATTTACGGCTCAAGCTTGCTTCCGTCTATCAAATATGAGTGCTGCTCCTCAAAGCCAATTAACTCGTTGAGTGCTTGAAGGGCCTTTAACTTCGCTTCCGCTGACTTTGCGACTACCGGGATCAGCGCGCTAATTGCGATGTCTAACTCTTTTTGCGCAGCGCCGATGCGATGCTGTGCAAGTCTCTGCAGGGCTTCGGCTTCTACGTCTCCAGCCGTGGTGGATTTTACGATCATTCTCAGTCTAACCAGATTGTCATAAGCTTCCAGCGCAGCTTGTAGCGGCCCATCTGCGGAGCACTGATTACAGACGCTCCATTTGTCGACACGTACAAGATGGGTTCGTTGTTCATTACATAGGTCGCAGATCAAAGGTTTCACCTCAACCGAAAGCTGTTTTCCCCCGCCGTCGTTAGCTCTAAGCGTCCCGCGGGGGAGTTTCGTACGACTAAAGGCATTCCGAATAAGAGCGACCGGTCGCACAGGTTAGATATTGATCCAGACCCCCCTTGAGCGGTCGCCTCCACCAAACAAAAAAGCCGCTAAAAAGCGACGCCCTATGTGCCTAAAAAGTCCTCGTTATCTAGGCTAGTCTTATCGGCGCCTTAATCGCCGCGCTAAAATGTCTTAGCGCAGAGTGAGAGGCTTGAACTGGCGCGGCGCGCTGCAGCTAGGTCCGCACTCTACTTTCGGCGTATCTCCAGCATGTCGGCCATTTCTCGATGGCTAGCTTCGACGGTCGAGTTCTCGGGAGGGTTACCGTGAGCAAATTCCAAGCCGCGTTATTGGCCGTGTGTCTGGCGATTGCTTCAGTTGTTACCTATGGCGTAGTCACACAGGCTAAGACGGCCGCGATCTTTATGAACGTGGGCAACATTGCATGGAAGGCTGCGGGGCCGCCCTTTCCGCCCGGATCGAGTGTAAAGGTGGCGGTTATTTACGGCAACCCGTCGCTACCGGGCGAGTACACACTTCGCCTGTGGCAACCGGCGGGTACTAAGATACCGCCGCATATTCACAGCGAAGCTGAGCGCGGGACCGTGTTGAGCGGTACGCTCTACATTGCAGTCGGATCAAAATTCGATATGAACAAGGGAACAGCTATCGGCCCAGGCGGCTACTTTATGATTCCACCCAAGACGCCACATTACGCATGGACGAAGGTCGACACGATCGTCCAGGTCAATGCCATCGGTCCGCGCACGATGACGTTGCTCACCGGCAAAACTGGCGGCGGATACTAGACGCCAGCTGCGAAATCGACAATCTACACAGGTTAGCTCAGGCCGCGCAGCGATTGAGAGATAACGCCTTGTCTGGCGCTCGATGTCACGCCTGATGACTAGGACTAACATGAAGGCACGCCACTATGGACGTCCCCTCTCGGACGGTGAGTATGAACTCTTCCTTGGCGCCATCAATCCTGGAGCAAGTATCGACCCCGCACTTGGTGTGCGCCCCAACCTAGCCCTCGGCGGGGCCTGCCCACATTTCTGCCCACGAATCTTCAAAGAATCAAGCTTGAAATCTCGTAACCATTTGATGTATGCTGCAACACGAAGTGAAGAGCAGACACAATGTAACACCATCCGTGATAAGGCGTGTCAACGAGTCTTTGATTGACACTGTAGAGGTCAGAGGTTCGAGACCTCTCGCGCCCACCATCGGAAACCTCGATGCCGCTGGCCTCCGCGGCTTTTTCATTGCCTTCAGCACTTCTAGCACTGCCCGAAAATGCTGCCAAATGCTGCCCGAATTTTGAACGTATTGCTGCATCGACCTTTGATGCGGCGTCGGCCTCGAGCGCGGGAATAACGTGGCTGTAAACATCTAAAGTCATTCGTGTTGTACTGTGGCCAAGTCGATCAGCGACGACCTTCGGGTGAATGCCTTGACGAAGCATTTCAGTTGCGGCAGTGTGGCGCAACGAATGTGGGCCGATGCTGCCAACGCCAACTCGTATTGCAGCTCGTCTAAACGCACGTGAGAACACCGCGGGGTCCCAAAAAGATCCCAACATGCCAGGGAAGACTAGCCCCTGATCTGACCAGGCCTCGCCATATCGTTGCCTGGCTTCCTCTTGCTCAGTCCGATGGAGTTGGAGCGCCTCAAGGGCCACAGATGGTAGTGCGACCACCCTGGCGCGGTTCGTCTTCGTCGATTTGAGTCTGAGACCGGCCGAGGTCTTCTCAAGCGACCTTCGTAACCCGACGTGATAAAGACGCTTTTCGTTACGATCGTCACGACCTGCGATTTCGCGAGCAGCGCTTTGAGCTCGGCCAGCACGTCATCGCGACCGATGAAGCTCGTCGCTTGCCGCGGTAAATTGTTCGGGAGGACGTCGAGGGACCGTGGTTGTGGGAACATATCCGGCAACCCGGACGCGATGAGCTGATAGACCTGCTCGGGCCGGGAGAGATCGCGCAGCCGATGTTGCCCGAGATCGCGCAAGCTCGATTGCGGCGGCATCATTCCTTGCAACAAATCGGTCGCCGTGCCGGAGACGAGCACTTGCCCACCGTGTCCTATCCCAAGCAAGCGCGCCACGCGGTTGACTGCCGGGCCGAAGAAATCGCCGTTGCGCTCATCGGCCGTGCCGGTATGGAGCGCCATACGCACTCGCAAGCCATCAACGCTCGAGAAATCCTCGACATTGAGCGCAAGCTGGGCATCCAACGCTGCCGCGACGGCAGCCTCGGGTTGCCTAAACGCGATACAAAAAGCATCGCCGACCGTCTTGAAGACAAAGCCGCCATGCCGCTCGCTTGCCGCTCGCATCAGCGCATCGTGTCGGGCCACGGCAGATGCCATCGCCTCGCGATGCGTCTCCCAACGCTGCGTCGAGCCTTCGATGTCGGAGAACAAAAAGGTCACCGTACCCGTAGGTAGAGTGACGGGACCTCTGGGCGCGGCCCCACTCTCGGGTGGCATTAGGATCAGGGTTCTGCCGTGTACGGGTCGAGCCCTAGCCTATGGAGCCGGGCCTATGTCATCTGGGCCCGCAAAACCCTTGTTCTCCTTATCAAAACCGCGTAGGTTACGCAGGCTGGATTTGTGCTTCTGCCAGCTGCCTGCGCGGCCTGGAGGTTGTGTGATCTCTACACTGGTCTGGGTAGGACGCGAGCTCTATCTTCATTAGAGTATGGAAGAAACAAAACGCTCTAGGACTGCGGGTGACCTCTACATGCTCCATGTGGCGAGGGCACCCATAAGGCGTAATCATACCTTGAGCGCTTCTTCGATCACCTGATCTTCGGACCACGCAGCTCCCTCGGCCATGAGCTCCGCTAGACGGACATCACCGAAATGATCGCGTAACGGGTTCAAGAACCAGTCGGGATCTATCTCAACATAAGCATTCCGGGGTATCGGTAGCTCACGAAATTTGGCCTCGGCGTAGCCGAGAAGCCGTGTAGCAGTAAGATACGAGGACCGCTGGTTGGCGACTCCTGCCAAGACTTGGAGTCCAGCCGGAGTTGCATGTGGGAACAACTGCTCTCGGCTTAACCACAGGAGTAATCGCCCATGATTGCGGGCCTGGGCATCTTTCCCTGACAGAAGGAGATAGTAAGCAAGAGAGTGCTCGACGTACACACTCGACGCAAAATCCTTCGTCAGCTGCACCACTTTGTGCGCCTCGCGGGTCAAGGATATCGCGTTGCCGAGACGGCCCTCTTGCTGCTGTAGAATCGCCTGTTCGAGCAAGAGGACCCACCGGTTGCGCTCCAAAGGGAGCCGCAACTCTTCATAAATCTGCGCAAATCGGGTGCAGTATTCCCTCGCGAGCTTAACGTTGCCGGTCCTACGATATATTTTGCAAATGAACATCAGCATAAAAACCATACGGTATCGGTCGTTCGCCTGCTGTGCTAAGATGAGCGCTTCGTTTAGTACAGGCTCGGCCTTTGTGAACTGGGCTGAGATGGTCAAAGCTATGCCGTGATAGAACAGTGTCCGTAGCAGGAGGGCTTGCTCGCCTAGCGCCCGGGCCGGTTGTAGCGCTTCCTCGCACGCTGATAGCATCATGTGCACATCAGTAGGGAGATATAAGCGTGCTCTCGCGAGGGCCAACGAGATTGCTAGCGCCGGCCGCGTTTGATAATCGACGATGCCTTGAGCCGTTTCGAGCCATCGTCTGCCTTCATGATAATGCCGGCTGAACCAGAAAGCCCACAAATGCTCTGCTAGCTCGGCTCCGAGTATCGTGTCGTTTGCACGCGATAGTGCCCACTCGAGCGCCGCTCGAATATTATCGATTTCGTCATCAATGCTCTCTAGCCACTCGATCTCTGGTATCTTGAGCCAATTCGACGCTGCCACTTGCGCGAATATTCTAAAGTAGCTCGCGTGGCATCGGGCGGACTCTTGGAGCTCATGGTTTTCCCTCAAAAGCTCTAAGCCGTACTGTCTCACCGGCTCCAAGAGGCGATAGCGCTGCGATTGCTGTCGGAACTCGACGGTGACAAGAGACTTGTTGATCAGTGATGAAATTTGCTCGAGGAGGGTGTTCTCGTCGCACGACTTGTCTAAACCGCTGGCGGCGATCGCTTCAATTGTGCAACCGCCCTGGAAGATCGCCACGCGGCGAAATATCTTCTTCTCCGTTTCCGATAGAAGGTTGTAGCTCCAGTCGAGCGTGGCGCGCATCGTCTGCTGGCGGAGCGGCGCAGCGCGGTCGCTACTCGTCAGGAGGTGGAATTGCTGCCGCAGCCGCTCCAGCAATTGATAGACGCTAAGGGTCGTTACTCTCACCGCAGCAAGCTCAATCGCGAGTGGTATGCCGTCCAACTGGCGGCAAATCTCGGCGACTACTGGCGCTATTTCATCCGTGAGCGAGAAGTGCGAGTCAACCGCGATGGCGCGCGCAACGAAGAGAGAAATCGCGCCGAACGAACATGCATCTTCGGCTGTAGGCTTTGCGTCTGCGACCGGCACGTCGAGCGAAGGCAAGCGGTAGATCTGCTCGCCGCGCGCACCAAGGCTTTCGCGACTCGTGGCGAGCACCGTGACACGAGGGCATGCCGTTATGATCGCCTCGATGATCCGCGACGCTTCGCCAACCACGTGTTCGCAATTATCGAGGATCAGGAGCAGTCGCCTATGTTTCAAATAGACGAGCACGTGGTCGAGCAGCGTACGGAAGCCCTGCGATTTAACTCCGAAGGCGGAAGCAACCTCGGGGATCACAGCTTCCGCGCCCGAAACCCTCGCGAGGTCGGCGAACCATACACCGTCGCCGGATCCGTCCAGCTCCTCTGCCCCCACCTGCAATGCTACCCGTGTTTTGCCGACGCCGCCAGTACCCGTGATGGTCACGAGTCGCGACTTCGTAAGAAGTGCTTTGATCTCGGCTAATTCGGTGGCGCGGCTAACGAAGCTGGTAATCTGGCGCGGTAAATTTGAGGCTGGCACATCCAGCGAGCGCAACTTGACGTGACCGAAACGCTCGTCGAATGCTTCGGAAGGCTTTTCGCCGACTTCTGCCAGCGCCTTGCGGCAACGCTCCACCAGCTCGATTGCGCCGGCGCTTCTTCCCGCGTCTAATTCCGCCTCTATGAGAGTCGCGTATGCCTCCTCCGCATACGGATTCCGTGTAAGCAGTTTGCGTGCCGCATTCGGATCTCTGGATTTTGTCACGGACTTAGCGAGAGCGCTCTCATAGAGCGTGGCAAGCCGCTCGCGCTCGGTCACCGCCCAGTCGTCATAATCACCCTCCAGGAAATCGCCACTGTAGAGCTGCAGGGCTTCTTGGTTAGCAGTGGGGTCCTCGCTTACGGCAAGCGTCGCGAATTGTAGAGCATCGACGGTCGTATTGGCTGTCCAACGGACTACAGAATTTGTCGCAACCAGGAACGTATCGGCTTCGGCGCCGGCCGCTCGAAGAGAAAGTCGTATCGAGTGAAGCGCTGTGTTGAGGCTTTTGCGCGCATTATCAGGATCGGCATCGGGCCAGAAGATCTCGAGCAGGCGTTCGCGGGCTGAATCTGCTCCCCGATTCATGACAAGAAATGCCATCAGGGCCCGGGCTTTACGAGTAGCTAGGGTGGGTGCTGAGAATCCGTTCACATTGAAGGCAAAGCCTCCAAGTGTTGTGAGCGTAGAAGGTGACATCGTTGCAAGTGCCTTGAGGGGAAAGGTTAGTTTTTTTATTCTTCGTTTATCGCTTCGGACTATGATCCGGTTATTCCATGCCTTGCCTTTGGAGGGTTCTACAGTGCGAAACAGATGGCTCCCAGTTGCAGCATTTTCCCTGTCGGCAACACCGCTAACGCTGGTCGCCGCAGGGTTAGCGTTGGTACTAGCCGCTTGTGCTGGCGTGGGCGTGCCAGTAACAGCTCCAACCGCTCCGCCGCCGTCAGGGATCATCGCGCTCTCGCCGTTGTCCAGCGCATCTAGCCCGATGTGGGTTGGACATGGCGAATCTCTTTTAGTTAAGGTCTCGGAAGCTTACTACTTAGGTGCATTCTCCGTGTCTGGTAGTTCGGCGGGCTGCTTCAGCGTTGCAATGCAAGACGCAACAACCGTGGTCGTTACATCCACACCCGTAACAATATATGGCTGCGTAGGAAGCTTCGCCGTAGGAGATTCACTGGGCCACTCGCACACGGGCTATGTTGAAGTGAGATCAATTTTTGGGCCGTGACAGCTTGAAAAAGTTAACAAGTAATCGTTGCGAGGAGGGGTGGGCCGTGCGCATTAGATGGTTACCGAGTGCTACCTTCATTTTAGTCGTTGTCTTGATCATGAACCTGGGATGCTCGCAAAGGTCGACTATGTGTCCTGGCATTGGCTGTGGTACCGTTGCGAGCCCATCGCCAAGTCCACCAGCTACGCTTCCCCCAACACGGGTCTATGTGGGAAACGTAAGCGGGGGGATCGACGCCTTCAACTTGCCGATCAGCGCGACAAGCACTCCTGCTGCGGCGATCTCTACCCTCGGATCTTCCCCAGGCGGCGGCGTGATGAACTTTGACGCCACGGGCCGCTTATATGTCGCGCAAGGCTCCGTTGGAGTTTACTCCCAACCGATCCGGACCGGATCTAACCCAGCCTTTAGATTCAAGACCCCGAACGGTTGTAGCTCGCCGCCGATGATACCACCGTGCTCGGCGTATGAGGTTAGCCTCGATTCGGCGGGCGATGCTTTCGTCTTGGAAGATGGGAGTTGCCATCCCTTTCCTTGTCTCGCTGTAGGTGAGTTCAAGGCGCCGCTTACAAACGCGAGCGCTGAAAGCGTGCATTTTCCGGTCCTCGGCTACGACGACAACATAGCGCTTGATGGGGCGGGCAATCTCTGGTTGAGCAGCAGCAACGGGCTGGGCCCCAGCGGGATCTGCGAATTTGGGCCATCGTTTAACGCCACGCCCGCTTTTTGCTTCAGCATTGGTGGCCCTATATATCTGCGGGGCATGGCTTTCGATTCCACCGGTAACCTCTACGCGGCAAGCGACACGGGTGTCTGGGTAATGAATCCGCCTTTTTCAGGCGCGACGACGCCTGCGTTTAGGATCGATTCCGGCGACAATAATCGTTCGGTCGCGTTCGATAGCAATGGCAATCTTTATACAATTAGCAATTACGGCAAGAACTTGAACGTATACTCGCCTCCTTTTAGCGCTTCGAGCACGCCGTCGGTAACATTCTCGCTGAGTGCTCTTGGGATCAATGGCGGGCCCATCGCCATCGGACCCTGACTTTTTGGACTCATTTTTTCACTTTTCCCATAGGAGCGAAAGAAATGTACAAGAGATGGCTACCAACTGCAGGCCTCATTCTGGCGACGGCAGTCGCGATTACCCTCGGTTACGGAACGAGCTCCATCGCAGCTAGCTTCACCTCGCCGATGCGTCAGCTAGCTGGTCGCAACGAGCCAGTCAACTACAGGCTTGTCGAACTCCCTACGCTCGGCGGAGCACAAGATTTCGCCAACTTCATCAATGACAGAGGTTGGGTCACAGGCGCTGCAGACCTGACCGGTGGCCAGAGCGAGCACGCCTTTCTCTGGCGTGACGGACAGATGTTGGATCTCGGCACGCTTGGTGGATCAAACAGCCTCGCCTGGCCGGTCAACGACAGCGGCGAGGTCGCAGGCGACTCTGTAACTTCAACAGCCGATCCGTTGAATGAGAACTTTTGTCACTTCAATATCGACGGCGTGCCTGAGTCTACCGACCGCACGTGCCTTGGATTCGTGTGGCTCCGTGGTGCTATGACCGCGCTACCAACGCTCGGCGGCAATAACAGTCAAGTCTTCGGCATCAACAATCGGGGCCAGATAGCCGGAACCGCTGAGGTTAGGCGGCCGGATCCGAGCTGCGTATTGCCCCAAGTGCTCGACTGGAAGCCCGTGGTCTGGGGACCGGAGGGTGAGATCCAGCAACTCCGCGTCTTCACTGGCGACTCCGTGGGAGCTGTCGTCGCGATCAACGACGTCGGGCAAGCGGTCGGTGGATCGGGGATGTGCGGGCCCCTGAGCCCGGCAGCCTCCGCTCATCCTTTGCTCTGGCAAGGCCATAACGTGACCTACCTCGGCGGTTTTGGAGGCGTGATGAATAACCTTGCCTTCGGCATCAATAATCGAGGGCAGGTAGTCGGTTTTTCGGACCTGCCAGGTGATACAACAACCCACGCCTTCCTCTGGCAGAATGGCAAGATGAGTGATCTCGGCACGCTGGCCGGAGATTTCGCGAGCTTCGCGTTTGGTATCAACGACAGGGGGCAAGTGGTCGGCCAGTCGTGCGATATCAACTTCAATTGCCGCGCTTTCATTTGGCAAGATGGTGTAATGAGTGACCTCAACTCGCTCATTAACCCACGCTCGGCATTGTATCTGATGCTTGCTGAAAGCATCAACGCTGGCGGAGAGATTGCTGGCATCGCCTTCAATCAAAGTACAGGTGGCGTGCCCGCCTTCGCCGCGATTCCCGCGATCGGGTATGGTGTCCATCCAAGCTCGAAGGTCAACCTGCCGGCGAGCGTTCGCAAGCGTCTTCAACAGCGGTCGGGGTTGGGGAGCAAGTGAGTCATCCCGCACTCTCCGAGGGGGTTGTCTGAGCATCGATACAAAGGGGCGCGATAGTGTGATGACCATACTGAAGAGAGTGCTTTGTGGCCTTGCCGATCAAGCGTTCAGTATCGTTGTGAAGCGGAAGTTTGAGATTCTTGAGGCTAAATGATGCTGGATTTTACGCTACGTTTACACTCTGGGGAAGTGATCAATGGCGTTGCCACCGAAGCGGTGAAGTTGGTCGCCACCACGTCGGTGAGTAACACCGGCCTGACGGTTGAAGTAGTCGAGATCTCAAAGACGACACATCTCCCAGTGCGTGTGCTCGGCTACGAAGGCCGGACGCTCGTGCGCAGGATCGACTTTTCGAACGTCAAGCTTGCACCGAATCCGTCTTCAACGCCAATCGCGACGCCGGCTTCCAGTCTAACGCCGACACCGGTTCCCACCCCGAACCCGGCTTGACTCCCAGCCCCATCCCGCCACCAACGCCTCGCCAGACACGACCCCGGTGAAGCCGACCTGACGCCATTTAGCGGCTTTCCGCTTTGCGCCCGAAAATAAACGCGCGCAGCACTGATGTATGGGTCCTAAAGTTAGCGACTGTGATAGGACTCGAATCCACGACCTCCGGCGTTACCAGCTAGGCTTTCAAAAGAAGTCGTACCGAAAGCAAAAAATTGCTGACCAAATTCTACCCATAGCGCGCATCCGAGCGTGGGTGACCTCTACACGGTCTGGGTAGGTGCGAGCTCTATCTTCATTAGTGTGGAAGAAACAAAACGCTCCAGGACTACGGGTGACCTCTCCACGGCCTGTGTCGCAGCTCGACCAGGAACCTGAGATTCTCTATTGACCCCTACATGCCCATGGCGCACTGGTATGTGCGCTCCCCCGATCAGCCAAACACTTCTGGCTGACTTGAGTCTAGCACTCGTTGACGAAGCTTACATGTTGTGCCGAGGGCTTCCGCTAAGACCACCCTCGCGTCGAGTGAAGCGATGATACAAGGTGTCGAGTGCATGAGGATCGCTCTGCGATGCTGACGCGATGAGCGGTATGACGCCATGCAAATTGTTCGAGTGCTTGGGTTGGCACGGAATCCGCATCTTACTCAAAAGGCTCATAAAAAAGAGGTTACTCGTCAAGCGATCTCACTACCCTTCAAACCCATAAGAGTCGGCCTCGAAGATCCCTACCGTGGGTATGGACCTGTTGCGCGACAGCCCTCAAGCAATCAAAGCCTCATCGCGTCCGATCGCCCGTGCAAAACGGGCTAAGTAAATCGTACTCCTACTGGTTTGTGATACCGTGGTGCAAAAGTACCACACGCCTAGAAGCACAAGCCACTTAGACTTATATGAAGCGAAAGCGGAGAGATATTGGTTTGGATCTGTATGAGACCAATCGGTTTTAGGCCGATGGAGCCCGTCAGACCTTGAGGGCTTCTTCGATCCCGGATCTTTCGAATTTTAGATTTTTGTGAGCGCCCAGGGGTCAAGTCAGAAAAATGGACGCGTTGCGGGCCTGGGCGGGTGATCCCTCAACAGGAAAATGCTGACCAAATGCTGACCAACTACCTGATATGGGTAGTCATTTGTTGATACTAGATGGCACGAGACGTGGCGTAATTACTCGGATTGGTTCTTCTTCCGCTCTTGACACTTCCATGAGAAGGCCGGTTTAGCTTAAGCCGACGTGGCGGCCGAGCGTAGTATCCTTTGCGCGAATCGCCGGTGTGATTGTTGCCCTGCTTCCATTCGCACTCTGATGAAGCCTCGATCGCTTCG
>Ga0207416_1003236_pt1 | contig 16025 bp, 16 predicted proteins | sample PaiPotPPM11metaG_FD_184107 | JGI IMG/M metagenome (GOLD analysis project Ga0207416, IMG submission 184107) | Iron sulfur acid spring bacterial and archeal communities from Banff, Canada, to study Microbial Dark Matter (Phase II) - Paint Pots PPM... ...
GTGTACTCCTGGACTCCGTGAAGCGTGGAATGCGGGTGACCTCTCGCGTTTCCACGGGTGGAACAAGCAGGGCAGTGTCGGAGATGCTTCGATTGTAGGAAAGAAATAGTGGAGCCACTAACTTCGATCCCGAGTTCGGCTCGAACCCTGAGAGCGTCTGGTTGAGAGACAACAGCGGAGAGAAATGAAGCCGACTGCTTCCCCAAGTCTGTGGCGACCGCTTCGACTAACGATTTTTCGCAATCTTCTGATCGCGGACGTCATTTCAGATGCCGGCGCTTTCATGCAGAACGTCCGCGCTGCATGGTTGATGGTCTCGCTCGGCGCCGGGCCGATTTATGTTGCGCTGACGCAGACTGCGGCTTCCTTGCCATATTTTCTACTGGCCCTACCAGCGGGCTCCGCCGGCGATATCGTCGACCGCCGCAAGCTGATTCTTTTCACCGAGTCGTGGATGATGGGCGTTGCGTTGATTCTAGCGATCTTGACCATCGCAGGAGTGATGTCGCCATGGATACTCTTGGTGCTCACATTTGCGCTCTCGGCGGGAGACGCGTTCGAAACGCCCGCATGGCGTGCAATCCTCCCTGAATTGGTGCCCAAGGAAGACCTGGCAGCGGCTTCTGCGCTCAACGGGATTGAATTCAACCTCGCCCGAGCGGTTGGGCCAGCGCTCGCTGGCACGCTCATATCTGTTGCCGGCGTCGCCACAGCCTTCGTCGCGAATTTCGTATCGTTCTTCGGTGTCATTCTTGTTGTTGCCAAATGGAAAAGGCCTGCCCGCAGGCGGAGCGCGCCGCCTGAATCTTTTTCGGGGGCTACCGTCGCGGCAATTCGGTACGTCCGGCACTCTCCCGAAATCCTGACGGTATTGCTCAGAACGGGTGTAGCCACGTTTTTCTCCAGCGCCCTCTTCGCGTTGCTGCCGACGGTATCTCGAAGCGTGAATCAGCATGCAACCGGCTATGGACTCTTGCTTGGCTGCTTCGGTGGCGGTGCAATCATCGGTGCTTTGATCATGCAGTCGGCCCGTGACAGGTTAGGGACGGAATCCATAGTATCGACGGGCGTCGTGACGTTGGGGTTGGTGATTCTGGGGATGAGTGCGGTGCACAGATTGAGCACACTGGCTGCAGTCATGTTGGTCGGCGGCGCGGCATGGATCATTTTCATTTCCCTTATCAATGCCCTTGTCCAGAATCTGGCGCCCGATTGGGTAAGAGCACGAGTCCTGGCCATCTTCACTCTGGTTTATATGGGGAGTTATGCGCTCGGGACCGCGGCTTGGGGCGCCGTCGCACAACGATCAGGCGTTAGAGCCGCGCTTGTCTATGCTGGAATGGGGACAATCGCCACTGCAGCAATTGCCCTTTCGCGCAACTTCCTGATTCGACCGCGGATCTGAGTCCCTGGAACCATTGGCGCGTGCCCGTCGTCATCGGGGACGTTGGGGCGGATGTTGAGAGGGGACCGGTACCAGTTACCATCGAATACGCCGTCATTCCAAAACGGACAGCAGAATTTGTGGATGCAATGCAGGAATATGGTCGGATACGGCGTCGCCATGGCGCGTATCGGTGGGCAATCTTCCGCGACACTGAAGTCGCGGATCGTTACCTAGAGATATTTTTGGTGAACTCTTGGGCAGAGCACCTGCGTCAGCATGAGAGGCAAACCCAGGCCGACCGTGAGTTGGAAGAGCGAATATACAGCTGTCTTTCCGGAGAACCGATGGTGCGTCATTTGATCGATGCCTACACGACAGAAACGTGATCGGACAAAATCCGCCTTAGCCAGGTTTGGTGCGAGGTAGAAGATTGCTGGACAGGCGCCTGCGCTTCGCTCTACCCCGAGTGGATCGACTATCTGAAAGACCGGCAGCCGAAGGCGCTCGTCGTGCAGGAAAGCAATGACCTTCTTATCCCGATGCCGGATGCGGAAGTCGTCAAGCAGGGTGTGCCGGCGGCCGAGATGCGCTATTTTGACGGCGGTCACTTCGCGCTCGACGAGTTCGCCGACGCTCGCCGAGGCGATCATCGAGACGTTCTCCCCTTAGGATCGGCGCACCACGACGACATTCCGCACTGCGCTAACTCATACGAAGGTATCGATCCATACCATCGTCCAATAGATTCCTCTCGTTGGTTCTGGCTTAATCGCATCTGCATTCGCGAACAACCGCGAGCCTCCTTGCAGTTGGGCAGGTCAAGAAAATGAGAGGTGACACAATGTCAACCGCGAAAAACTACGAACTGAACGATGCAGCGACCGTCGGAGTTTTGTTCATCGCAAGCGAAGAGGGAACCCTCCTGGCGTCTGCCAGGGCTGGTGACTCGGCGGCATTTGAGTGTCTTGTCATGCCGCACTGGGAGGCTCTCCTTCGTGTTACCCAACGGATTCTTCGCAATCGGGAGGATGCGGAGGACGCCGTTCAGACCGCATTTCTCGATGCCTTCCGCAATCTGAATGGCTTCCGTGGACGTTCGCGATTTTCCTCGTGGCTCACTCGCATCGCCATGAACGCAGCCTTGATGCGCTTGCGCATGAGCCGGCGAAAAAGGGAAACATCGCTTGATGAGCTAACTGAAGCAGGTGAGGGGCGGACGAGTTTTCATCTAGTGGAAACAAGGTTGAACCCCGAGCAGGAGTGCTTGTCGAAGGAGGGCCGAGTTTTGCTTGAAAAAGGACTCAAGAAATTGAGGCCACTCTATGTTGAGGTCCTGCAACTGCGCAACGTGCAAGAGTTGTCGGCCAAAGAAACAGCAAGCGTGTTGGAGCTGCCAGTGGGAACAGTAAAGGCGAGGCTACATCGAGCACGCGCGAAATTGGCGCAACATGTGCAGTCGATAGTTACACGCAAGCGGCATCGCGGAATTGTCAGGAACTAACGTGTCTAGAGCGCTCGTGTCGCGAGACGCACGTGATGCGTAACGCTGTGCTTCGAACAGGTTGCTAGTCGGACATGAAAAGCGTTCAATCACCGAATTCGGGTAACCGCGTGAGCGTCTGATTTTGAATTGGCTCTGGATATTGGACGCAAGAAAGGTAGGAGACGTAACCGTGATTGAATCTCCTGATCTTCGGCTGACGAGAATGCCGCTCAACAACGGAGCGGGCCGCATGCCCGCACTCGGCTTTGGCACCCTCATTCCCGACGCTGCCCTGACGAGAACCGCGACCAGAGACGCACTGGTGCCGGATTTCGACACTTCGATTGCGCGGAACGATACCGGAACGAGCGCGAGGTAGGCGACGCGTTACAGGCAGGACTTGCCGCTAATGGGATCGCGCGCGAAAACATTTTTGTTACCACGAAATTGTGGAACTCCAACCATCGGCCAGAACGTGTCGAACCGGCTTTCGAGGCGAGTCTCCACAGACTCAGTATCGGGTATTTGGATCTCTACCTCATTCATACTACTTATGCATTTCAACCGGGCGATGAGCAGGATCCGCGGGATCAAAACGGCAATGTCATCTATGACGACGGAGTGACTCTGCTCGACACCTGGAGAGCAATGGAAAGTCTCGTGGACCACGACAGGTGCCGCGCCATCGGACTGTCGGACATCAGCTTGAACGAATTGATGCCCATCTACGAGTCGGCAAGAATCAAGCCAGCCGCGGTCCAGGTCGAATCACACCCCTATCTGCCGGAAACGGAGCTTCTGGAATTCTGCAAAGAAAAGGGCATTGTATTTTTGGCTTTCGCGCCATTGGGTCACGGAATGAGGCCGGGGCTGCTCGAAGACCCTGTCATTTCGGCAATCGCCAAACGAGTTGGAAAGACGCCGGCACAGGTCCTGCTGGCATGGGCGGTTCAGCGCGGCACGGCTTTGCTTACCACACCCAAAACTGCGGCTCACGCGAGAGAGAATTTTGACATTTCTGCCCTTCCCGAGGATGCGTTGAACGAAATCAATCGCATTCAGACCAGGCAGAGACTGAATGAAGTGGTGAAAACAGGCGTCCCTGGTTTCATCGCACAAGGGAGATGAACCTGAAGCTGAAGGAGCAATTCAATGTCGAATTGCTCGCGTTTCTTTTCGGTGCAAGCAGCGAGGCCTGAGGTCGTGCCGACGCGAAATGAGTGGTCGAGGCGCCAAGAATGCACAAGGGTTCGATAAAGAATGGAGGATCAGATGACGATTTCCAATCAAACAGTTGAGCGATGTATAGAGGAGTGTTTGCAGTGCTCGCGCTGGTGCTCTCAATGCCGCGCTGAGTCCTTGGACCAGGATCCGATCTTAATGAAAGACTGTATCCGGCTTTGTAACGAATGTCTTGAATTGTGCCGAACCTGCGTAACCCTACTTGCGGGCAGCTCTGGATTCGCTCACCGGGTGTGCAGTATCTGTTCCGAGCTATGCGCAGCCTGTGCGGCAGAGTGCGGGAAATCCAAAGGTAAAACGATGAGGAAGTGTGCTCAAGCGTGCGGTCAATGCGCGGCTACATGCGCTGAGGTCGCACAAGCGGGCCCAATTCGGCGGGCTGCTGCATAAGATGTGACTGGGGTCCGCCCCACTTCTCTCAGCTAGTGCTGCGGCGGGCCGCTATTCTTGTTACGGGCAGAAATCGAGGCAAGCTCAACCGGGTTGCCGACGATCTGCGGGGGATACACACATTCCGCAACGACGTTGGCCGGCCTGAGGAACGACTTCGACTCGCGGAAAACGTCGAATCACATTTTCCGAATCTCAACATTGTTTTAGCAGCCTTCTGCGAGCTTCCCAGTGATATAAATCTGTCACTCAGGAATTTCGAGAACCGTGGCCGCGCAAGGTTCAGTTATTTTCTCGAGATCATCTGCTTCACTGAATTCCTTCGCTTCCATTGCAGGAATCGAGTGCCTGGACGCTACACAAAGTCTTCCGCAGCAACGGTACCAGTTGCCGACGAAACCGCATCCGGTGAGAATGCCAACGTCCCGGATACGGCAGCTCAAGGTGAAGACCTGACCAGCCAGCTTGTTCCTGAGCACGTTTCACATTTGCGCCAATCGAGCGGACGATAGTGACAATGATCATCGGCCGGAGTGCTTGAATGGTTCGGGCAAGGGGAACTTCGCCAGCACGACAAGCGCACCGACGGGCGTGCCGGGGCATCTTGTCCACTGGCTCTCCGCAAAGATCCACGAGATAACAACCGAGAGAACGAAACGAATCGAGAAAATCGTTTGTGGCGAGAGGCGCAATGACAGTAAGAAATGTTTCCTTGACGGCGCGGTAGAGTCCCGAATCTGCCTGATAGAAAAATCGCCCGGAAGCCGGTGGAGACTCTCCCACAAACAGGATGTTTACACGCTCAGGACGGTAATGTTTTCGGAGGCGTTCTCTGCCACTCGAATCCGTCGTGCGATAATTGACACCTCGTTTGAAGACGTTTTCCATCTTTCGCAGAGTTAGCTCTCACCGGCTCCTCATTCAAGCACTCGTACATCGTAGCCACTGCCGACAATCCCTTACAACTTTATGGCAAGCTCAGTTATTGCGGCAAACCAATCCACGATTATCGGTGGTAGGCTTGTTGTTGTGGCAAAGGAATCGGCCAGCAAAGTTCTGTTGATTGGCGGGCGGGAAGTCCAGATCACGAACCCTGAGAAGTTATACTTTTCTTCGCGGATAAAAGTCACCAAGCTCGAACTTATTCAGTATTATCTTTCCGTTGCTCCAGGTGCGCTGGCGGGAATTCAAGATAGGCCGGTGGTTCTAAAACGTTTCGTGAACGGTGCTGAGGCGGAGGCGTTTTATCAGAAGCGGGCGCCCGAGAAACGGCCATCCTGGTTGCGTACGGTCACGTTGTCGTTCCCTTCCGGTCGAACTGCCGAAGAAATCGTGGTCGATGACACGCCCGGACTTGCCTGGATCGTGAACCTTGGCTGCATCGAACTGCACCCGCATCCGGTGCGCTCCGGCGATCTCGATCATCCCGATGAGTTACGCATCGATCTGGATCCGATTCCCGGCGTCAGTTGGGATGATGTTCGCCGCGTCGCACTTGAAGTTCAAGGCTTTCTGGATGAAGTTGGTCTTCGAGGCTGGCCGAAAACCAGCGGCTCGCGCGGCATGCACGTTAATGTACGTATCGAACCGCGTTGGACGTTCACGCAAGTCCGCCGTGCGGCTGTTGCCTTATCGCGAGCGGTCGAGCGCCGCGCCCCAACACTGGCCAGTTCGAAGTGGTGGAAGGAAGAGCGTCATGGCGTCTTCCTTGACTACAACCAGAACGCGAAGGATCGCACGACCTGCTCCGCCTATTCAGTGCGACCGCTGCCAGATGCTCGCGTTTCGACTCCTCTTTATTGGGAAGAGGTGCCCGATTGCGATCCGGCGGATTTTACTATCTTGACGGTTCCTGAGCGCTTCGCGAAAATCGGCAATCCGCATGCCGAGATGGATGCATTCCCAGGCTCGCTGGAAAAATTACTGGAACTAGCCGATAAAGACGAAGCGTCCGGTATCGCGGACGCGCCCTGGCCTCCGCACTTCCGCAAGATGGAAGGCGAGGCTGCGCGTGTGATGCCTTCCCGCGCAAAATCTGCCGTGAAGAAGACAGCAATAAAGAAGCCGCGCGTGAAGATGCCCTTGATTACAGTCGCGAATTCGCCTGATAAAGCGGCCGCGCTGGCGGGCCTTGAGCGATGGAAGACCAAACATGCGGATATCGCAAATCTGCTTGCCGTAGACGACGTGCTCGTCGATTCCATGCGAGGCCGCTCCTCCACATGGATACGCATCCGCATCAACCTGCGTCATGTCCCCGAAGATCAACGGCCGCCGCAGGAAACTCCAGAGCCAGACGATGATCCCACACGCGCTTGGCGGAAGCGTTGGAAGAAAAAGGGCGAGGAATAATGCTGTTGCTAAAAAAACTAGCAGTTGATGGGTTTTAACCCCCCGGGGCGCACATATCGTCGCATTTACGACATAGATCTCATCGTCCCTGTGGAAAAAGTGCCGCCAGTTCCTGCGGGGGAACAACTTCAAGCTGGGCGTAGGTACAATCGCCGGGCTTTTTGTCCGTTCGCCACCTGCGGAATTGCGCCGTATGCCGGAAGCGATCTCCCTGCATGTGGTCGTAAGCAACTTCCACAACTAATTCGGGCCGCAATGGTTCCCAAGACAAGTCTTTGCCTTGGCTCCAACGACTCTGTCCGCCGGGCATTCGCTTGACACCTTCATCATTCTCGGTCGCGTAGTCAGCCCAAGCCTTCCACGGATGGTTCATCAGCGCATCTTTACGATAAGGTTGGAGAAACTCCACCAGTTCTTTTCGTTTTGCTGTACTGAAACTCGCAGTGACTCCGACGTGTTGCAAAGCGCCAGCATCGTCGAACAAACCGAGTAGGAGCGAGCCAACCATTGTGTGCTCGCCTTTCTTGTGCCAGCGGAATCCAGCAACAACGCAATCGCAGTCGCGTTCGTGTTTCACTTTGAGCATCACTCTCTTGTTCGGCGCGTAAGTTCCTGCAGGATCTTTGGCCATCACACCATCCAGGCCAGCGCCTTCAAAACGCCGGAACCAATCGGCGGCAATGTTCCGATCGGTGGTTGCGGGTGTGAGATGAATCGGCGGTGCCGCTAAATCAAGCAGCGACTCCAATTGGCGGCGTCGCTTTTGAAACGCCTCGCCGCAGAGATCGCGATCTCCAAGGCAGAGCAGATCGAAGAATACAAATGATGCTGGGCTCCGCCCTGATAACAGCTTTACGCGCGACGCGGCGGGATGCAGACGTAATTGCAGTGCATCGAAATCAAGCCCATCATTATTGACGATTACCATTTCTCCATCGAGCACACAACGTGCGGGCAGCGCTGCGCTCAGGGGTTCCAGCAACTCAGGAAAGTAACGATTGAGTGGTTTTTCGTCGCGGCTTTGGATGAAAATCTCATCTTCATCGCGAAACACCAGCGCGCGAAAACCATCCCACTTGGGCTCGAAAATCCAATCGCCCTTGGCGGGCAATTCATCTACTCGTTTCGCGAGCATCGGCAGGATCGGCGGATTTACCGGTAGGTCCACACCCCATGGTATAACGTGGCTTCATCCTTGATCCCGGCTAAAAACGAACTCTGTCTGATGAATCTGGACTACCTTTGCGGTTTCGCTGTAAACCAAAGTCTGTTCGCGCCCCCAAACGAAGAGCATCGATTGCCTCTTTGCTATTGATGGCTGCGCGGCACGACCGGACCGGGAGTTTACATTTCCACGGCTTCAGGCGGGTGACGTTGGCCAGAAGGTCCTGGGAAGTTTCACCACATAGGTAACGATAAACGCCCTTATCGCTACAGTTCTCAGTTGGTCGGCAAACAGAAATGTATCTCACGGGCCCATGCCAAGAACTCTGTACAGTTGAATCGTTTCCTCTAGGTCGGGGTCTCGCGCACTTGATCCGATTGGTAAACCGGCCTTGCTAATGGCTCTTGTCAGCTACAGTGAAACTGGTTTGGGATACGAGGAACACGCTCCCGCTATCAAATCTGGGGACGTTAAGGGGACGATAAGAAGTGACATACGATACTTTATGGTATCAAGAGATGTCCGCCGACACCGTTTGATATCAATCAGTTACATGAGCCCGAGGCCCTGTCACGGCAGAAGGCACAATTGATTTCCAGACCGGAATCTTGATCCATTTATGATCCACGAAACGTTTCTATACCTTACTGAAACTGCTTTTGGAAGCTATCCGTGTCGCGTAGTTTCAGTAACTTACCGTAAGCTGCGGTCCTTTCACGGCGGTAACACGGGTTCAAATTGCTCGGGGACGCCAATTCAGTGTTTACGAGCGCACGATAGAGGCTGATGCCCGACTGTTATCGTTCCCGGCGGAGCGTGGAGTTGACCATTCGGGCAACCGACTCCGGCAATGTGTTTAATCCGGCACTGGCCGGTTCACCCCTAAAGCTCGTGGCGCGAAATCAGAAGCCTCCCAGCACGCAGGCATGTTGCCGGTGCCCCGAGCGCAGCCGCGCCCAATTGACAAGGCGGGGAACCTTGCGAACCTGATGCAAAGTGAAAGACACTCTTAGCTGACGTGAGAATGCCAGCATGAGAATGCCTTGCGATGGATCGGTCGCGCAATCGACATCTGCCTCCGCCCTCTGTGTGAAGGAAGCGAGAACCTGGGTTCTGGTCGCGACCATATTAGGGTCGAGCATGGCTTTCATAGACGGTACGGTCGTCAATGTGGCTCTGCCGGCGCTCCAGGCCACCTTCCACGCCACGGTAGTGGATCTGCAATGGGTGGTTGAGTCTTACGGAGTTCTTCTGGCCGCTTTGATTCTGGTCGGCGGCTCTTTCGGCGACCGGTTCGGCCGGCGGCTGATCTTCGTCGCAGGTGTCTTAATTTTTGCGATGGCCTCCGCAGGTTGCGGGCTCGCTTCGAGCATTCAGCGGCTGATCATCGCGAGGAGCATTCAAGGCGTCGGATCTGCTCTTCTCGTGCCCGGCAGTCTGGCGATTATCAGTACGTCTTTCGATGAAAAAAGTCGCGGATCGGCGATTGGCACCTGGTCGGGTTTCACCGCAATTACTACGGCCATTGGTCCGGTGGTGGGAGGCTGGCTGGTTCAGCACGCTTCCTGGCGATGGGCGTTCTTCCTCAATCTGCCGATTGCGGCGGCCGTGGTTGCGATTACGCTCTGGCGGATTCCAGAGAGCCGCAGCCCCAGCGCGGGGCGCATAGATTGGCCAGGAGCGTTTCTCGCGACCCTGGGACTCGGGGGGGTGGTTATTGGTTTCGTGGAAGCGCCTGACCTGGGTTGGGGAAATCCGCTGGTTCTGGGAAGTTTGGCCTTTGGCCTCGGCTGTCTTATTGCGTTCGTGTTTGTCGAAGGCGCCAGCGCTGCTCCGACGCTCCCGCTCACGCTGTTCAAATCCCGAAGCTTCAGTGGCGCCAATCTGCTCACGCTCTTTTTGTATGCTGCTACTGGGATTTTCTTTTTCTTATTCCCCCTGAACCTGATCCAGGCCCAGGGATATTCCACCACTGCGACCGGCGCCGCGCTCCTGCCGCTGATCCTGCTTATGTTTTTTCTTTCTCGCTGGTCTGGTGGACTTGTCGCCCGCTATGGTGCAAGGACTCCCCTGATCGTCGGTCCCGTAATCGCCGCGTTTGGCTTCGCTCTTTTCGCCGTGCCGTCTATCGGAGGTAGTTACTGGAGGGCGTTCTTCCCGGCGATAATTGTTCTCGGTTTCGGAATGGCGGTTACGGTGGCTCCTCTGACCACCGTCGTTATGAATTCGGTAGATAAGGATCGAGTCGGCACGGCTTCCGGAATCAACAACGCCGTGGCACGAGTTGCGAGCGTGCTGGCTATTGCAGTTCTTGGGATTGTGATGGTGAAGGCTTTTGCCTCCCATCTCAATCCCAGCCTGAATCACCTGATGCTGCCCCCTGATGTACTGGCGGAGTTGAAAGCGAACGAGATTAAGCTCGCAGGCTTGCAGATTCCACCGGGCCTTAGTTCCGGCATGAAAGCTGCCATCAGCGAGTGCATTCGGCAAGCCTTTGTGTTCGGGTTCCGAACTGTCATGTTGATTTGCGCGGGACTGTCTCTGGGAAGTGCGACAGTAACCTGGTCCCTGATTCCGAAAGATCGTGATCATCAAGAATCGCTTGCCACAGCCTCGTGAGGGCGAACGACCCCCAAAGGCTTCCCTACATTTTCTCTTTTCGCCCAGCCCAATAGGGCTCCCGGAGGGTACGCTTCAGGGTTTTTCCCGCGGTGCTGCGGGGGAAGTCTTCCATGATTGCGACGGCGCTGACGCGTTGATTCTTCGCATCCACACGCTCATTGATCCAGTCGCGCAGTTCTTCTGCGGTGATGGCGCCCGGCTGCTGCAGAATTACCGCGGCCACCGGCGACTCACCCCACTTTTCACTGGGAACACCGAATACCGCGACTTCTCGAACCGCGGGATGCTGCACGATGATCTCCTCAATGTCTTTCGGGAACACATTCGTGCCGCCGCTGATAATCATGTCCTTTTTTCTATCCACGAGGTAAAGAAATCCGTCTTCATCCACGTATCCCAGATCGCCGGTATGCAACCAGCCGTCAACAATCGCCTGCGCCGTCAAATCAGGCCGCTTGTAATAGCCCGGCATTAATACCGGACCACGCCCGACAATCTCGCCAATCTCTCCGGGAGCCGCGTCCTTACCCTGCTCATTCACAATTCGCATCTCAAAAAGCGGTTGCGGAGGACCGACGGAGTTGGGCTTGGAAGCATAATGATTCTTGTCGAGAACCGTCATAAAGCCTTCGGTGAGGCCGTATAGTTCATAAAATCTGCCGGGCAGGCAGCGATTCAGCTTCTCTTTGTGTTCCAGGTGCAGCGGCGCGCCGACCGTGCCGATCATTTCGAGGGACTTGAGCGCATTCGCAGAAAAATGGGGCGATCCCAGAAGCACTACAATCTGCGATGGAACCATCATGACGTGGGTCACATGCTCGCGTTCCACGGTTTCCACAAAATTTCGCACGTCAAAGCTTTTGTGCAGAATGTAGGTTGCGCCGAGATACATCGAAGGCATGAGCGTGAGAAAGGAGCCGTTGAAAACGATGGAACCGGAGTGCAGCACGATACTCTCGGGGTACATGCGGAAGGTCGACGCAAAAAGCATGCAGTAGACGGCGCGGATGTAATGCGTAAGTACGATTCCCTTCGGCGTGCCCGTGGTGCCACTGCTGTAAATGATGTTGTAAGGATCGCTGTCGGCAATATCGGTCTTGGGCGGCTCGGCGGCGCTGGCCTGAAGCGTCAGGTTCTCGTAGATTTGGAAGCCGGGCACGCGCGATGATCCGGTAAGGATGAAGCGCTCGGCTGGAATATTTCGCAGTTCCGGCTGGAGCAGGGAAAGTGGCTCTGCAAAATCCGGACTCGCGACGATCGCGCCGGTATCGGAGTCCTGGATGGGTGTGGCCAGGCCTTTGCCCCTCAGCAGGGGGCTGAGCGGTACGACCACCATCCCGAGTTTCGCGGCCGCCCAGTAAGTCTCGAGCAGGCTGAGACAGTTGGGCAGGATGGTGGCTATCTTATCTCCCTTCTTCATCCCTAGGGTGCAAAGTGCGTTGGCCAGCCGGTTAACCCGAGCGTTGAATTCCCGAAAGCTCAGCCGGTCGTCCTCGCAAACTACTGCGATATGGTTCGGACGATAGCGGGCGTGGCTGGGAAGAAGCGAACCAATGTTCATTTTGCTGTTCACTCAATTCTTGTGCAAAGAGCCGGGTGGCGAGGATGATGCTGTCGAGTTTGACCTCGCTTCGCAGAAGAACCGCCAGATCTCGGCGCTGGCATTGGGGCCTTTCGGATCGCCATGCTTGCTCGGTTTTGGAGATCCCGACCACGCGTGGCCGAGGCCCTCGACCACCCATTTTTCCATTAGCAATCCGGCGTCAGCCTCCAGAAAACTATGCTTTTTGTAGGCATAGCCGCCTGGCACCTTGCCTTCTAGAACTTTCTCCTTCAGTGCAAACCCGTTCCCCGGATTTCGCCCTGCAAGACAGGCATTGGTTTTGCCCCACTGGGCAATGGCCTGATCGGCATTGACCGGATTCACCCGGGTATCGGCGGTGCCGTGAAACACAATCACAGGCATGCTCCGCCTTTTCTTGCGCAAGAGGCCGGCACCCATAGCTTCAAAGGCCAACTGACCCTGCACGATCGGATCTGGCCCGCCTTGTTTCATCGCCGCCAGCCCCTCGGAGAGGCCGGCTGCGGCCTTGAATTCTGTGCCTGCAAACACCGCCACGGCGGCGAAAACATCGGGATAGGTTGCGGCAAGGATGGCGGCCATGGCTCCTCCAGCCGAAATGCCCGCCACGTAAACCCGCTCCCGGTCGACGTTATGCGTGGCTCCGACCCGGCTGGCCGCCGCCGCCAGAATCGAGGGTTCGCCGGCATCCCGCATCTGATGTTTGGGATGAAACCACCTCCAGCACTTCATCAGATTGGCCCGCCGCGTCTGTTCGGGATATACCACCAGGAATCGGTTGGCTTCGGCCACTTCGTTCATTCCTGAAATCTCCGCCATATCCTCCGCTCCGTGTGTACACCCGTGCAGCAGCATGACCAGAGGCCAGGCGCGTTTATCTTCTTGAGTACACGGCGTCCAGAGCTTGAAATTGCGGGAGCCGCCAGCGGCCCGAGCCGTCCCTGCCGTCCATCTTCCCTCTGCCATGAAAATAAGTCTCTCCCCTGACGGTAAAGCTTCAGGCCTTCTCAGCTGCGGCCGAGCTAAGCTTCGGCCCAGGGTCGCTGCCGTTTGGCCAGGTCGCAGATGAGATCGGCTATCTTCGCGGCCGCATGTTCCCCCAGAGCAATGGTGTAGTGCGTTGTGCCGGCAAACATGTGATCCTCGATATGGGGCACATAAGTTTGAAATTCCGCCGCCAGCGCATCCGGGAACAGCGGCGGCTGTCCGGGTGTGAAACCGCTTTCAGCGCGCAGCAGCAGCGTCGGCACACGAATGGATTTCAACCGCGCAACGATCGCTTCGCGCTGAAAGGCTTCCTGCAAGTCGGCGAGCACTCCCGACTCCGCGGCTTTGGGCTGAACCGGAGAATCGCCGCCGACCTCATAGTCGAGAAAAGCTTCTACCCAGGGATTCCACTCGTCAGCGGGGAAATGCGGCTGCGTGCGCCAGAATTCACGGTAGGCCTGGCGCGAAGGATAGGTTTGGCGCAACTGCATAATTCGCAGCGCCAGCGCCGCGTTCCCGCTGCCGCCGGAAGCGTTCGCGACCGGCGTGTCCGGGACGTATCCCCCATCAATCAGCAGCAGACCCGACACCAGGCCCGGATCCTGCGCGGCCAGCGCCGTGGCTACAAAGGCCCCCATGGAATGCCCTACGACAATACTGGCGCCCAGGCCCATAGCACGCATCGCAGCGGCCACGTCGCGCCCATGTTGCGCCAAACCGTAAGGGCCCGTGGGTTTGTCGGAATCGCCGCGGCCCCTCAGATCGAGTCCAAAGAGCGCGCATCGGCCCGCCAGTCGTTCGGCAATGCCAACGAAGTTCATGTGCGACGCCGTCAGGCCGTGCAGCGCAACCACCGGTACGCCGCGCCCGGGCCAATAGCCAAAGGCCAACTCCACCCCTTCTCCCGGCACACGGCCCTGCGCGGGGCGCGTCACGCGGATGGAGCCTTGGGGAAGCCTCTCGTCGCCAGTCATGGCATTCATTCCGGGCAGCCGGTAGCGGAAATCATACTTCAGATCCCACGCCGTGGTTGCTCAACTGCCTCCTCTCCGTCGCTCTAGAAATTGAACTTCAGCGCGAACTGGATTACCCGTGGCCCCGTGCTGGTTTCTACAATCTGACCTACATTGGCCGATGCCAGAATGTTCACCGGATTTGCGAAGCTGATCATGTTGAAGGCGTTGAAGAACTCGCCTCGGAATTCCAGCTTCGTGCGCTCAGTGACCGGGAAGTACTTGATGATGGAAATGTCGACGTTGCGCTGATCAGGTCCGCGGAGAAGGTTTCGCCCGGTATCGCCGAAGCCCCCTGCGGCGGTCGCCGGTGCGGGGGCGAAACAAGCCGTATTGAAGTAATGAAGCAGACGAGACTTGACGCTGCCGCCCTCCGATGGATTGCAGCCGGGGACAGAATCAGCCCGCGCCTGTACGAAGGCGGTAGCATTGGTGAGAACGGAGAAGGGAGTGCCGCTCTGCAGGGTGATAACGCTGGCTAGTTCCCATCCGTTCACGGCTTGTCGGGCGAAACCAGAACTGCCTTTGTAGAACTTGGGCAGATCATAGATACCACTGAACACCAGTCGGTGGCGCCGATCAAAATCAGAACTGGCGCGATTATCCAAAAAGCCCGGCGCCTGGTTGCCCGGAACCACCGTGACGTCGCTGGTTCCGGTGGGATCGCCGGAATAATCGTCAATGGAATGGCTATAGGTGTAAGAGGCGAGGAACTGCAGCCCGTGAGACAACCGCTTTGTGACGCTTGCCTGCAGAGAGTTATAGCTCGAATTCGCCGAACTCTGCATCGCATGCACCCCAAACCCCTGCACCGCGAGACTGGACAATCCGGGAGAATAGGCTCCGAATGGGCCGATCGGTGTCTGAAGAAGAGCCTGGTTCAGGTCCACCAGCCGGTATAACTTGCGTCCGGTCGAACCCACATAGCTCAGGTCCAACATCCAGTTGCGGGCAAATTCGTTCTGCACGCCCAAACTGAATTGTTGGATGTACGGAGTGCGGAAGTCGTGGATGTCAGGGTAAATGCCGTTGGCCGAAACCTCCGCGATGCCCAGCGGGGAAATCAAAGTTGGCGCTTGCGGCATCAAGGCCGGCGGGCCGCCGAACGGGAAGATGGCTGGATTGTTGAACGCAAGCGGAAAGCTGCTTGGCTGCGGAACCTGGACAAACGGGTTGGAGATCGGCGTCAAGAAGGCTTGCGCCAGCGTGTAGTAGGGGAAATCGAGAATCTGATTATTGAGCAGCCGGGAATTTGCCCGGTCGTAATAAATTCCGTAGCCGCCGCGCACCACCATGCGGTTGCTGGAAAGCGGCTGCCAGGAAAAACCGACTCGCGGCGCAAAATTGTTCTTGTCGGAAGGAACCAGTGAGGGTTGCACCGTGGGGATTCCAGGTATGGGAGTCTTGGCGTTGGAAGCCTGCACGAATCCCCCAGTAATGGCCACGCCGCCGCCATCGGCCGCTGGGATGGCGAAAGTTGTGATCCGGCTCGGATCGAATCCGACGAAGCGTCCCTGAGCCTCAGTGAAAGGGCCGAAGAAGTCATAGCGAAGTCCATAAGTAAGAGTGAACCGGTCGGTTATGTGCCAGTCATCATTGAAAAATCCGTTCCAGTCCTGGGCTCGAACATCGCGGTTATTTACCCCCGAACCCATGATCGTAAGGCCGGCCGTATCCAGGTAGCCTCCGAGAAAATCGGCAAACGGGTTACCGGAGAATCCCAGAAAGAAAATCTGGCCCCGCGTATAGAGATTGAAAGTTTCGTTCAGGCCGTGATGTTTGTACTCGGCGCCCACTTTTAC
>Ga0207416_1003237_pt1 | contig 16018 bp, 16 predicted proteins | sample PaiPotPPM11metaG_FD_184107 | JGI IMG/M metagenome (GOLD analysis project Ga0207416, IMG submission 184107) | Iron sulfur acid spring bacterial and archeal communities from Banff, Canada, to study Microbial Dark Matter (Phase II) - Paint Pots PPM... ...
GTCCGGCGGCGATGGCGCGCCCCAGCGCGGACAGCGCGAACAGAGCCCGTATTGTCAGCGACGGCGCCGCGGCGGGAAGAGCGCCGGCGAGGGCGCCGCCCGCGATCGACGCCGCACCGAACGTGACGCCGGCGATCATGGATGACGCCGCGACGAACGCGGGCATGGCGACCCCGACCTCGACGGCCATTGGCAACATGAATACCGCCAGGTCCATGCCGCTCAAGGCGACCCCGGAGACGATCGTGTCGACGCCGATGAGCCACAAGCGGCCCGGCGCCGCCCAGATCCACAGAGCGGATCCGCACGCGGACAGCGACGCGCACGCGGCAAGTACGGGCCTCAAGCCGGCGCGGTCGAGGGCCTGCCCCCACGAAGGGGTGGCGGCGGCGCGCACGAGGGCCAGCGCGGTGTTGTACGCCGCAAGGCCGGTCACGCCGAGACCGAGGGCTCCGAGCGCCTGGGCCCCGTAGAAGCTCGCCGCGATGCCCGTGGACGCGCTCCAGGCCATCTGGAACGTGAGGACGCGACGCGCGCGAGCGTCCTTGAGAGGCGCTAGCAGCGCACGGCGATCGAGCGGTGCGGACGCCGGTACCGAGTGCTGCTGCAGCATCAAGAACGTACTGAGCAGGCCGAACGCGGCGCCGGCCGCGCACGTGACCACGAGCGCGTGCGCCGCATCGCCACGCGCGCTCGCCCTGTCGACGTAGGCGCCGATCGCGAGGGATGCAACGGTCCCTACGAGCATCGCGCGCGCGCTCCGTGGACCGAAGTAGCGTCCGCGAACGCGCGCCGGAACGAGGACGGCGACCCAGGACGTCCAGGCGTTGTTGCCGACGACTCCCATGACGGCGAAGACACCGAAGCAGGCGAGCAGCAGTCTTTGACGTGCGCTCATCGACGCAGAGAGCGGCAGGAGCGCGAGCCCCCAGAGCATCTGGCGACCGATCGTCGTCGCCCAAACGGCAACACGCTTGGCCCCGGCCAGAGTCGTCAGCCATGCGGCCACCGGCTGTGCGACCTGCGCCAGATAGGGAAGCCCCCAGAGCGTCCCGAGCATGAGCGGCGAGGCGCCGAGGTGCAGCGCCCAGGCCGTGAGCACCGCGCCGCCGGAGCAAGCGGCGACGACGGCTGCCGTCATGCCTTCCAGAGAGCACCACACGAGCGACCGGCGAAGGCTCCTCTGTGCGGCGCGCATCCGGCGCAGGCAACGATGCCGAAGTCGACGTGCCGCCGTCCAATCGATTTCGGCGCGCCGGCACGCAACGGCTCAGCAGTGCGCGCGCTAGTTCGAGATCGTCCCTCCGGCCCCGGCGGAACGTGTCGTACTCAGTGTCGTCCGTGCGGTGCGTGCGCGCGCCCGCGCGAGAGCGCGGGGCGCTCCGTCGGACGCCGTGGCGCCCGCGACGACGGGCGGAGCCGCCGCTCGACGATTCGCTTGAGCACGACGGCGTTGTTGTGCTCCTCGTCGTGCGCGGCGTAGACGAGCGTCACCTTCTCGGAGGCGGCCCGGCGAACGAGATCGTCGAGAGCGGCGCGAGCAGCCTCCGAGTGGAGCTCGCGCGTGTACCTCCGCTCGAACTCGACCCACCGGCTCGGGTCGTGTCCGAACCACTTCCGGAGGGCATCGCTGGGTGCGATCTCTTTGAGCCATTCGTCGAAATGGGCCTCCTCCTTGCGCAGGCCTCGAGGCCAGAGGCGGTCGACCAGCACTCTTCGGCCGTCATCGGGTTCGACGGGCTCATAGGCGCGCTTCAGGCGTATCATCGGTTCCCGGACCTCCGTCCCCAGGCCTGATGCAAACGCCGTACGCCGCTGCAGTCTTCCCTGGTCCCTTGGCTCGCGCAGGCTATCGTTCACGACCTTACCTTGCACGAGCCGGGGAACGATGAGACGTTTATCGCACGTGTGGCTGCGTAGCGGGCTCGCCCTCGCATTGCTCGGGACGGCCGGGTGCACTCAGATTCTCGGCTTCGACGAGGACTACTTTGTCGTCCCCACGCGCTCGGACGGAGGCGACGCCACCCCGAGCGGCGATGCAAGCTCCGCGGACACCTCGGGTGGAGATGCCTCGGGCCGCGACGTCGTCACCGTGGAGACAGGAGGAGGAGGCGACGACGCGACCGGACCGGACGCACCGGACCCCGACGCGACCCCCGACGGACCAACCCCCACCTTCTGTCAGTCCCTTCGCCCCAAGCCGCTCTTCTGCGAGGACTTCGACGAAGGCGTCCCCCTCGGCCTGGAGTGGAGTTACCTCCACCAGCTCGCCGGCACGCTGGCGCTCTACACCTCGGCGTCGCAGTCAGGGTCCGCGTCGATGCAGGCGATGACCCAGGTGGTCACGAGCAACAGGGTCGTGGTCGATACGGCGGCCTACGAGGACTTCAGTATCCCCGACGCCGGATCTCCCTCCTCGGGAAAGACCTTCTCGGGGTCGATCGATCTCGACCTGCGGATCGATCAGGTCGACTCGGCCACCGGCGTCGCCGTCGTCGCTCAGTTCGGGCTCACCGACGGCGCCGGCAACGGTCAGTACTTCTTGCAGTTCGTGGTCAACTCCAACGGTGCCGACCCGCTGGGCTGCGTGCTCAACGAGGACTACTTCGCCACGAGCACCAGCGGGAGCCCGACAATGCACCCGCTCAACGCCACCATTCCGATCGACAGGTGGGTGCACGTGCAGCTGTCGATGGTCGTACCTTTCGCGGGCGGCGCCGGCACCGGCACCGCGGTCATCAACGGAGGAGCCCCGAACACGGCTTCCATCCAGGTCGGCGTCTCGAACTTCCAACCGAGCATCGGCGTCGGCCTGACGTACGCGTCGACCCCGTCGAACGGATGGACGGTCCTCGTGGACAACGTCGTCTTCAACGCGACGACGAACTGACGCGCAGCCGGTACTCGCGCACGTCGCGGTAAAGGCGCAGGGCCTCCTGGGTTTCGGCGTCGGACACCGACCCGGAGAGCTGCCTTTTGAGGCGCAACGCGCGGAGATGCAGCTCGCGCCCTTCTCCTTGCATGGGCACCCCCAAGAGCTCGAGGGCGACGTCGTGCAGGAGCGCTTGGACGCGCTCCGTCGGAGGCGTCGCTCCTTCCTGAGACACGGGACCCAACTTGATCGGCCCGACCATCACTCGTCAACAGGTGCCATCGTCCCGAACTTCGTCAACGGGTGTCATCGTCCCAAACTTCCCGCCGTCGCGAGAGCCCATCCGAGGCGTGCGACCCGAGCGCGGGTCCGCTACGCCCCCGCCGGGTGCTCCTTCATGGGCGCTGTCTCCTCCTTCACGCGCGCTGCCTCCTCTTTCACGCGCGCTGCCTCCTCCTTCCAGGCCCGGTCCGAGCTCTCCACACGCATTTGCAAAGCTCGAATCGTGTCTTCGTCGGCGTGCCGCCTGAGGGCATCGGCAAGCTCGAGTGCGCACTCTTCCGATTCCCGCATCAGTTCCTCGAGCCGGTCCATACCCGCGAGGGAGCGAGAATCGAGCCACTCGGGGCACGGCGCGAGCCGCGCCACGATTGTAGGCCGAGGTGCGGCGCGGGGGGACTCAACGATGAGGTTGACGCGCTGCACCTGAAGCGCGGCCGCAGTTGTGACGTATATGAGATCGGTGAGTCCCTCCCCGAACCGCGACTTCGAGGGAACTCGCATCACGACGGTCGACTGGCCCATCCTCGTGATCGAGTTCGGCGCGAAGATCCCGTCCGATGCCGGTTTCCAGGCGGGGCTGGCGCATATCGAGTCCCTGATGGCGAATGCAGCCAGGGCGCGAGAAAAACTCTTCACGATCAACGATATGACGCTGGTTCGAGAGCTGATGCCGTCGAGCCAGCGGAAGTACGCCAGCGAGTGGATGAAGCGGACCGCGGCCCTGGCCAGGGCGACCGGCGTCGGCTCGGCGAGTGTCACGCCGTCGCCGTTTCTGCGCGGGGTGCTCACAGCGCTCTTTGTGCTGCAACCGCCACCGACCCCCGCCGTGTTCGTCGCGACCCGGCGAGATGCGATGCTCAAAGCGATACAGGCACTCGAGGCCCAAGGGGTGCGGCTTCCGGCTCGCCTCATCGCCTATCGTGATGAGGACGCCGTCCGCCGAGTGGGATAGCTCGCGGGCGAGGTAATCGCCTTATCTGCGACCCGGAAGTCGCAGCCAGAATTGTGGCTCGCCGCCGCCGGCTCCGCAGCGGCCCTCGGTTACGCGCTGAATCGTCCCTTGAACGTCGCCGGGCAGGCCGCGTCCCCGGCGGAGTCGGCCTTCGTCGCTACGCGCGAGGCCGTCGATGTGGCGGTCGCGCCGAAGCCGGTCGGGACGCCTGTTCTCCAGCTGCCGACCGTGACGATCGGTGGCCATGCCTTCGCTCAACACGCGGCCCTTCGCGAGACCGAGGGCCCCAAGGACATCTCGCAGATGCACTGTATGGACTGGCAGGAGCTGCAGGCGGGCTCCGGTCGAGTGCAGTTCTGCGAATGACGCCCAGCGCGCGTCTGATCTACCCGTTGCGAACCAACCGCGGCGCGCGGCTCGACGATCTCGTTGCTCTCGGGCACCGGTTGCCACGATGGTATCCTCGACGGACGAAAGCTCGGGGGCGACCATGGATCGTCTTTACACCGCAAGGGCTGCATCGCATGCCCTCTTCTTCTGCCTTGCGGGCTGCGTCGGGAAGACGACGCCGTCCCAAGCGTCCACCACCGTCGTGACTGGGGCCTGCGAAGACGCCGGCGATCTCTTCTTCGTTCCTCGCGATCCGGAGGCTGGGCCGGCCGACGTGACTGCAGGCGACCCCTACGGCCTTATGCCGGACGCAGGCGCGGGGGACGTAGCTTCATCTCCGGCGGGCCCACCGGACCCTTCGAGCTGGGGCTGCTACGCCGACTCCGATTGCTCGGTCTTCGCCGCCCTGCCGTACTGCGAGGGTAACCGCTGCGCCCCTGCCCGAAGAGTCATCTCGTGCGAGGCGGGCGCCCCGACGGTGGGTCCCAGCCCCGAGGTCAATCACACGTTCGTCGGTAGCAACGGAACCTTCACGGACGAGTGTGATGCGAACGGGAACCTGCTCACGTACCGGTGCGAGTCGAAGAACCCGTGCACGGGCCCCAATGCTTGGTGTCCCGAGGTCAACACCGGCGTCGTCGTGAGCCCACCGACCTGGGTCGACTGCGTTGGTGGCTGCGAGCAAGGACGCTGCAACGCACGCTGCCCACAACAAGGCGATCACGTCACGTTCATCGCGGTGCAGCCCGCTGGCAGTACGGTGGTTCGAGACGACAGCAACGGTCGCACGTACGCATGCGCCCCCAACTACCAGGATCTGGACGAGGGTGCCGGCTGCAAGGACATCCAGGGCGCTCAAACCGGGACGGTCGGCGCCCTGGGCTTGCAGACGTTGTTTTGCACGGGACAGAACTTCGGAGGATTCGAGGTGCGCGTCGATTGGCCCTCACGGCCGGTCAACGGAAACGGTGTTTGCGTCTATGACCAATGCAGCCCTCTCGTTTTGCCCACTTGCGCGAGCCCCTGATGCAGCGCTCGCCCCCGCCAGAGAGCGAAGATCGCCGGGTACACGGGTACACGGTCAGCTCGAGGAGGAAGGTCGTCACGAGCCCACCGACCATCGGCGCGGCGATCCGCTTCATGACGTCTGCGCCCGTCCCGGTGCTCCATAGCACCGGGATGAGCCCAATGATCATCGTCGCCACCGTCATCAACGTGGGGCGCAGGCGCTTGGCTGCGCCCTCGACGATCGCCTCGCGAAGTTCCGTGAACGTTCCGACGCGCCCCTCGCGTGTACGACGGTCGTACGCGAGCGTCAGGTAGAGGAGCTCGTCCAGCGAGTTCCCCCGGGGGCCCGTGTCGAGACTGCGTGAGGCTTGAACGCACGGGTCCGACGTCGTCAGGCCAAAAAGGCCTCACAGTAGAAGTAGCGCGCGCCGGAGCGCGCAATCCCGCACAGGACGGCGAACGCGAGGAGCAGATAGCCCAGGGCGAGCACGAGCCTGCGGGCTGTCGCCCCGGCGGCTCTCCTGCGCTTGCTGCCGACGCCTCGCATCTCAAATTTCTCGTATCATCGGGGGCGGTGGGTCGCAACCAGCTCACCGGCGACGCGCTAGGTTGATGCTCGCGAATGGCGAACATCACCCCTCGAGGAGATTGCCCACCAAGTTCGCTTGAACGCGCAGACGATCCGCTTCGTGCCATGACGACGACCGGCGCCCGCGTGCTTCTTCTCGGCGTGCTGCTCACGACGTCGGCGCACCCCGCTCTCGCCCGCGACGAAAAAGAGGAGCCGATCCGGCGGCCTCCGCTGCCCGAGCCGATCTTCACGGAGAGCACCACCGACATCGACGGCTACGAACCGGGCGAGATCGAGTTCGACGTGAATGGCGCCGAGTCCGTTGCCCGCCGGAACGGCGCGCGGCTCCTCCAGACCAGCTTCGAGATCGAGTGGAAGGTGTGGAGTCGACTCGGCGTGCGCCTTGAGCCCAGCTTCTCGAGCGCGCGCGAGGAGCTCGCGACCTCGTCGGAGAACGCATTCGGTTTTCGGGCTGCCGCCGGATGGAACCTGCTGCACGACTTCCGGCACGATTTCCATCTTCAGATCGAAGCCAGCGAGCGCTTCGTCGACGACACTCCGTACGCCTTTCGCACTCAGCCGGGGGAAGCGCCGCTGCCGTTCGGCGCGGACCTCAAGGCCGCGGTTCGTGTGCTGGGCTGGACTCTGCGGACAAGCATCGGGACTGAGGCGGGGGGCACGCCCGCGCACGCGCCGGTGCGCTTCCAGGCTGCCCTCATGCACCCGTTCACCTCGGACATGCGGTTCGGGTTCTTCGGCCTGGAGATGGACGCGGACTGGGCACGGCCGGACCCGGTCGTCCTGGCGCCCAACGTATGGACGGACGTAACGCCGATCGGCTTGCCCGCTCGCCTCGGCGTCGGAATTCCGATCGTCGTCGGTGCACCCGACACGTTCCCCGCGGCGGGCCTGTACCTGCGGCTGCTGATCCTCACGTCACGCGAGGCGAGCTTCGAAAGTCAGGAGACTACCGCACACCAACGCGAGTAAGCCTCACCCGAGGTGCTTGGCGATCTTGTCCCAGTACTGTGCGCGCCAGCCGTTCGAGAGGTGATCGCGCTCGTCCTCGGGAAACCCGTCGTGGTCGAAGACGAGCTTCGTCCCCTTTCCCTCGGGGCGCAGCTCGAAGCGTACGATCGAGTAGACGCCCTCGGGCCACGTCTTCGCGCGCCAGGCCTGAACGACGCGCTTGTCCGGCACGAGCTCCACGTGTCGGCCGGTAATGTGACCCCCGAACGCCGAGAAGGATGCGCCCTCGGTCGACTCGCCGGTCGCGGGTGCACCCGTCGCCTCACCGAACTGCTTCAGGTCGACGAGCGTCTTGTAAATTCGCGCGGGCGGAGCTTGGAAGGTCGTCTCTTGATGGATGTTCGCCATGGGATGAATTCCCCTTTCTAGAATGACATCGGTAAACCGTCTGGTATAGTTCTCGTCGCGCGATGTCAAGACGCTCCGCCGCCGTGAACGAGGAAAGGCTCGATGCCGTCTTCTCCGCGCTCGGGGACCCGACGCGCCGCAGAATCCTCGCCAGGCTCGTCGACGGCCCCGCGTCGATCACCGAGCTCGCCGAGCCCTTCGAGATGACGCTGCCCGCGGTGTCCAAGCACCTGCGCGTCCTCGAGCGAGCGGGCCTCGTGCGCCGCGAGCGCGACGGCTGGTATCACCGCTGCCACCTGCAGCCCGAGCCGCTCGAGAGCGCCGCCGCCTTTCTCGCTCGGTACCGGCCGTTCTGGGAGCGCACGCTCGACGAGCTCGCCAGTTATGTAGAGGCCACGCCGGCTGGGAAGAAAGGCCCGCGGCGATGAGTGAGGGGATCGTTCTCGTCGTCCGCCGCACCATCCGCGCGAACCCCGAGCGCATCTTCGACGCGTGGACCCGGCCCGAACACCTTCGCGTCTGGTGGGGACCGCGGCCGGTGACGTGCTCGAACGCCGAAGTCGACCTGCGCGTCGGCGGCGCTTACCGCATCGACAACGCACTGCCCGACGGAAAAACGGTAGTCATCGAGGGGGGGTTTCAGCGGATCGAGCGCCCGCACCTGCTCGTCTATACGTGGCGAATGGGCGAGTCGCCTTCGTCACTCGTCACCGTCCGCTTCGAGCGTCGGGGCGATGCGACGGAGGTCATCGTCATCCACGAGAACGTCCCGAGCGAGACGGCGCGCGAATCGCATCGGGAAGGCTGGAACGGCTGCCTGGACGGGCTGGCTGCGTTCTTCGTGTCAGGGCGCTGAGACGCGCAGCGCGATCATAGCGTCCTGACCGCGTGTTTGATGGCTGCGCAGGGATCGGCGGTGATCATTTCCCCGTGTGAAACGATCACCCTCTTCAGCCCGGGCGTGTCCGCGAGTTGTTCCAGCTTCGCGCGCGCGGCTCGCTTGTCCTTGTAGACCATCAGCTTTGCCAGTGGCACAACCTTCGGCTCGGAGCCGAAGAAGCCGAGCATGCCGCTGACGAATCCGCCGAAGCCCTTCACGCTGCCGGAGGCCATGTTCATCACGGTATCGTTGAGCACGAGGGTGGATCCGCTCTTGGAGCGCACCACCAGGGCGCCCTCGATCGTGCCCTCGACCGGCTGGTACGTGACCGAGTCGTCGCCGAATCGACCCTCGGTGTCGTCGACCTTGACGACCTGCTCTACCTTCTCCTTCGAGCCGGTCGCCGTGATCACCTTCATGTCCGGGTAGCGGTTCTTGTACGCCGGCGCGTCGAGGCGGTGGCCCGCGTTCGGAACGACGAGGAACGCCGGCTTGCCGAAGGCCTCCAGCTCCTTCATGTCCGCGTCGCCGAGCGCGATCGCACCGTGGATAACCAACCGTCCGTCGCCGAGCCTTGCCACCGTCATCGCTCGGGGTGGGCCGCCTCCCGGTAGCGTCCCTGCGACGCGCCACAGGTTCTCCTCGAGCTTCTCGATTTTGCCGTGCGGTAGCACGGTCCACTTGTCGAACGCCTTCGGCATGGCGAGCGATGCTACCTCGCTTCGTCGCGGGGGTAGCCGAATTCCGCGCGGCGCGACGATCGCTCCGTTCAGCGCGCGGTGAGCCGAGAGCGTCGCAACCGTGGCGCAGAGCTCGCCGGGATCCACGGGCTTGGCGATGTGCACCTCGAACCCGGCCGCGAGCGTCGCGCGACGATCGTCGGCGCGCGTATAGGCCGTCAGCGCCGCGGCCGGAACGCCACCGGGGGACAGCGTTCCTCGGCGTGGCTCGTGCTTGCCGCGGTACTGGCGACATCGCTTCTCCTGGCGCTCGCCACGGGCAATAGCGGCGGGCTTGCCCTCGTCCATGGCCTGCACTGCGCCGCGATCGAGCTCATTGCCGCCGCGGTGTCGTATTGCGTCCTGCTCTACTCCGTCGTCCGGCAACACCGTCCGATCCGCGCGCCCGCTTTCGCCGCGACCGCCGCTTCGGGCGCGCTGAGCCGCCAATTCTAACTCCTCTTCCGCTGCGCCGACCGACTGCACACGCCGCATCTGCTCGTGACCCATGCGGGCGCCGTGGCACTCGCCGCGGTCCTCGGATGGATCGGCTCTACCTCGGTCCTGCCACGTGTTGGACGAGCGCGGTGACGCCGGCCCACGAAAACGTCCTCCTCGCTCTTCTTTACCCGTGCGCGTGGTCCGCTCAGCACGCAGCTCGCGGCCCAACGCCCATCGCGCGTCGAGCGACGATAGCCTAGGATCCACTCGATGGGCCGCGATTGCGAGGCGCTGCGCGATCTCGATCGCATGCTCCGCGCAATCCCCGGAGCGCGTACGGAGCGGCGTACGGTCCTCGAAGTCTTCGAACGGGAGATCGCTTGGCTCATCGATGCGCATCGCGCGCGCTCACCCGCGGCAGCGATTCTGATCCGGCGCGCTGGCTTTACGTTCGGGCAACAAGACCCGAGCGACACGTCCATCCTCGACGCCTCGCTCGATGATGCGCACGCTCGCAACGCGATCGCGAAGTTTCACTGGTTCGCGAGCTACGACGACGCCATGAAGCGGGCGGGCGAGCTCGTCGAGCCCCACTTCGAAGCCGCGGCCGACGCGATCGTCGACGGAGACGCTGCGGCCCTTCATGCCCTCCTGGCGAGTCATCCCGACCTCGCGCGTGCTCGCTCTCCGTACGCTCATCACGCGACGCTTCTTCAGCACGTCGCGGCGAACGGCATCGAGACATCTCGCCAGTGGCAGTCGCCGAGGAACGCCGCCGAGATCGCGCGCATCCTGGTCGACGCCGGCTCGGAGGTCGACGCGACCTGCGACGCCTACGGCGGTAGCACGGCGATGGGCCTTCTCGTCTCGTCCTGTCATCCCGCAGAATCCGGCGTGCAGGTCGCTCTGGTCGAGACTCTCCTCGATGCCGGCGCCGCAATCGACGGCGTGGCCACCAACCAGGGAACGCCCATCGAGACCGCCCTCTTGTTCGGCTACCCCGACGCCGCAGAAGCACTCGCGAGGCGCGGCGCACGCATCGACGACGTCCTGGTCGCCGCCGGTCTCGGCCGCGTCGAGCTCGTCGAGCGTCTCGCCGAGCAACCAGGCGCGCGCCTCGACCAAGCCTTCCGCATCGCGTCGATGCTCGGTCGCACCCAGGCGTCGCTCGCCGTGCTCGACAGAGGCGCCGACCCCACGAAACGGGACCGCGAAGGCTTCACCGGCCTGCACTGGGCCGCGTTCTTTGGGCACTTCCAGACGGTCGAAGCCCTCCTCGATCGAGCGAACGTTCGTGCGACCCTCGAAGTAAAGAACATTTACGGCGGCACCGTCCTCGACAGCACTGTCTGGGGCGCACGCAACATCAAGAGACACATCGACCGCTTGCCGGTCATTCGGAGGCTCATCGCCGCGGGGGCCAACGTCGAGGAAGTCGGCCCGCGCCCGGTCGACATTCCCGCGATCGAAGCGCTCCTCGTGGCCGCCGCCGCCACGAAATAGGCTCTCGGCCGAGACCTTGGGCGAACGCACCTCCCGGCAAAGGCGCGCGACCGCGCCAAATTCTCCCCCGCGTAGAAGGTGCTCCGGCTGCTGGACTCGCTCACTTGTGTACGAGTGCATGAACCGGCCGAGTCTTCGAGGCCGAGCGAAGTGCACGAGGCGGCCGTAAGCACTCCGGCCTCCTGGCCCCTCCCCGCAGCGCGGAGCTTCTCCGCGACGATGATGATTGCTGCGGAGATGGCGGCGGCATCGGTCAATTGAGTGCTCGCAGGTTCTGAAGTGGTGGTAGGGAGCGTCCGTGGCTCGCAGTCCGGACGCGGTCGTGATCGGTGCGGGGGTCGTCGGCTTGGCGACGGCGCTCGCGCTGCTGCACCGCCGGCCCGGCGCGCGCGTCGTCGTACTCGAGAAGGAGGGCGCGCTCGCTGCCCACCAGACCGGCCACAACAGCGGCGTGATCCACGCCGGGCTGTACTACAAGCCGGGGTCGCTGAAGGCGACGTTGTGCGCCCGGGGGCGGTGGCGGCTCGAGAGGTTCTGCGAGGAGCAGGGAGTGCCCTTCGAGCGATGCGGGAAGGTCGTCGTGGCAACGCGCGAAGTCGAGCTTCCCCGGCTGGACGAGATTGAGCGACGGGGGCGCGCGAACGGCCTCGGGGGCCTTCGGCGCATCACGGCCGCCGAGCTGCGCGAGCGCGAGCCTCACGCGGCCGGGATCGCCGCGCTCCTGGTCCCCGAGACGGGGATCGTCGATTACGTCGAGGTGACGCGAGCCTACGCGCACGAGCTCGAGAGGCGCGGCGGCGAGGTCCTGACGACCGCACGCGTGACGAAGATCGCTTCGCGTGCCGGTGGGATCGTCGTCGAATCGACCGCCGGCGACTTCGAATCGCGCGCGCTGATCGCGTGTGCTGGTCTAGAGAGCGATCGTATCGCGCGCATGGCGGGTCTCACCATCGGGGTCGCGATCGTCCCGTTTCGTGGCGAGTACTGGATGCTCTCCCCGGCTCGCAGAGACCTGGTGCGGCACCTCATCTATCCAGTGCCGGACCCTGCGTTCCCCTTTCTCGGTGTCCACTTCACGCGACGGATCGGCGGGGGTATCGAGGCGGGCCCGAACGCTGTCCTCGCGCTCGCCCGCGAGGGCTACTCGCGCGCGAGCTTCCGCTTGATGGACGTCTGCGACATGGCGAGCTGGCCCGGGTTCTGGCGAATGGCGAGCAAGCACTGGCGGATGGCCGCCTTCGAGCAAGCGCGCTCGCTCAGTCGTTCGGCGTTCGCCCGCGCGTGCGCCGTGCTCGTGCCCGACGTCCGGGCCGACGACCTGGTCCCGGGCGGTGCCGGCGTTCGCGCGCAGGCTGTGGCGCGCGACGGTTCGCTCCTCGACGACTTCGCGATCGCCGAGGATGCGCGCATGGTGCACGTGCTCAACGCGCCCTCTCCCGCGGCGACGGCCTCGCTCGCCATCGGCGAGGAGATCGCCGAGCGCGCGCTTCGATGGCTATGAGGGGATCAGGCGTAGGTGCGCACGAAGAAATACGCCGTCATGCTCCAGGCGACGCCCGCCAGCGAACGTATTTCCGCTCGATCCGGCGGGCGACGGAGGCACCTGCATAGCGGCCGAAGATGCCTCCGACGATCATGAAGGCGCCCGCGCCCCACTCCACCGCGCCGGCCAGGATGAAGGCCACGACCGCAACGCCGTTGATCGGCGCGCCGAGCACGTACTTGAGGCCGTTCATCTTGTGAATGTGCGTCTTGCCGAGGAGCGTCATGACCGCAAGCTGGTGAGAGCGACGGCCAACGTGCGGGCCCAAGTGGCTCGTGCGCACGAGTCTTCGAGTGCAACATGTATGCACTCTACAAAACCGACATGTCGAAAATCAGGCTCGAACGATGGCCGCACGGCGCGGAAGGTTTTCTTGCGCCGGACCTCCGCCGGGGAACGAACGGATGGACGTGGATGCCGGACACCCCGGGCGAGCCGCAGCACGATCCCATTTGCATGACCGAGACGAAGTGGATGAAAGCCACTCCGGGCGACATCGACCGCGTGGCTTCTCGAACACGCTGCTCGGGGAGGCGATCGCCAAAGTGCGGGCACGCGACGCGCTCGAGGTGCGCGAGCTCTCGAGCTGCCGCGATACGCCCACTCACCTGACGTTCTTCTGCGGTCCGTTCCCAGGGCGGCGACGCGCGCGCAAGACGGCGCGAGTTGACGTAAGTGCGCGTGAGCCTGTCGGCACTTGGCCAACTGGGACGGACGTCGAGACGGCGCTGGCTGCGGCGCTGACGCGGGCTGCGGAGGCTGGGCGAACAGTGTCGGGTTGTTGTAGGCGCTGACGCCGCCGGTTCCATTGCCCGAGCCCGAGCCGGACTGGCCGATCGAGCCACCGTTCCTCGAGTAGCCGCCCAAGGCGCCCGAGGCCGAGTGGGGGCCGGTGAAGGCCGTGCCCGTCCAGTAGCTGGCGGGCGCCGGGAAGGCGCCGCAGTAGCCACCCGAGGCCGAGAGCATGAAGTCGTGCCAGATGGGCGCGGCCAGCGTCCCTCCGAACCCGTTGGGCATCGAGATGTTGCCCTGCGGATATCCCACCCAGACCGCCGTTGACAGCTTCGGCGTGTAGCCGACGAACCAGGCGTTGTCGTAGCTCTCGGCGGTGCCGGTCTTGCCCGCGGCCGGACAGCCGTAGTTGGCGGCTGTGCCCGTCCCGCTCTGGATCACGCCCTCGAGCACCTTCGTGGCGGCGTAGGTCTCGCCGTCGGAGAACACCTGCTGATGGGGCGGGTTGGCCATGTCGATGGAGCTGCCGTCCGGGAAAGCGACCCGGCTGATGACCGTGGGGGCGACATGGTCGCCGCCGTTGGCCAGCGTCGCGTAGGCGTCGGCCATCTCCAGCGGCGTCACGCCCACGCGAAGCCCGCCGATGACCTCCGCCGGGTTGCCGTCGAGCGGTGAGGTGATGCCCATCGCGTGGGCCATTTGGTCCATCTTCTTCGGTCCCAGGTCGAGCACCAGCTGGGCGAACACGGTGTTGTCGGAGACGATCGTCGCCTTGGTGATGTTGATCGTCCCCTGGTAGGTGTCCTCCGCGGTGTGCACCGACCACGTCGGCTCCAGGGGATCCCAGCCGGCTGGGAGCGGCTTGGAGGTGTAGTAGGTCTGGCTCGGGTCGCCGTCGTAGTCGTGGATCAGCGTCATCAGCGCGAAAACCTTGAAGGCGGAGCCCGGCTGGCGCTGAGCCTGAACCGGAAAGTCGTAGTTGGTCTGGTTGTAGGTGGCCGACGAGGCGATGGCGACTATGTCGCCGGTCGCCGGGTCGACACTGGCCAGCGCTGCCGCGGGCTGGGCGTCAAGGCTCGGGCCGCCGGGCTGGTGGTTGAGGATCGCCTGCTGGGCCTCGGCCTCGATCTTGGGCTGGATCGTGGTGTAGACCTTCAGGCCGCCGTGCTGGATCACCGGGCAGTTGCTCGGCGTGCTGGGGCAGAGTTTCTGCCCCAGCTGCTGTTCGACGTAATCGAGGATGTACGGCTCGCGGCGCAGGTGGAAGGAGTGGTTGGGATGTACCTGGAGCGGCTCGGCCTCGGCCGCGGCCGCCTGGCCGGGGCTGATGTAGCGGGCCGAGAGCATCGCCCGCAGGACCGCGTTGCGGCGCCGGAGCGCGGGGCCCCTGTAGATGAACGGGTTGTATTCCGAGGGTGCCTGGGGGAGTCCAGCCAGGAGCGCCTCCTGAGCCAGGTCGAGCTGCCACACGGGCTTGTCGAAGAACACCTCCGACGCCGCGCCCACGCCGATGGCCGTCTGGCTCGACACCGTGCCGTAGGGGACGTCGTTGAGGTATTTGTCGAGGATCCAGGTCTTCGAGTGACCCTTCTCGAGCTGCTCGGCCAGCTTGGCTTGGATGATCTTGTACTTGAGGTTGTGGTTGCTGGCGTACTTGGTGCCGTCGAGGTAGTCGTTGTTGACGAGCTGCATGGTGAGCGTCGAGGCGCCCTGCAGCGAGCCACCGCCGCCGAAGACGTCCTTGATGCCGGCGCGCAGGATGCCCTGGTAGTCCAGGGCGCCGTGGTGCCAGAAGCGCCGGTCCTCGATGGCGATCGTGGCGTCCTTGAGGCGGCTCGGGAGCTGGCGGTCGGAGACGTAGGTGTAGACCGTGTCCGAGTGCATGTAGCCGAGCAGGCTGCCGTCGGCCGCGTAGATGGCCGACAGGGGATGGGGGATGTGCGGCTTGAGCTGGCGCAGGTTGGGAGCGGAGTCGGCCACGGCGACGACCCAGCCCACGGCCAGGAGGACGCCCATGACCAGCGCGCACACGGTGAACAGCGCGGCCATCCCGACGACTCGTCGGACGGGGTGGCCGCGGTGACGCTGCCGGTGGCGCTTTCGCTCGCGTCGACTCATGAAAGGCAGACTCTGCTGGGAAGGCACCAGGGATGACCGACACGGCGCCCAGCCGGCCGTCAGTGTAGCTCTAGCCGGTTTTCTGCCCGCCAGCACAAGCTCCTGCCGCGCCTGGAAGACTCGCCGAGCATGGCCACGCTCACGCGGCGCTCCGCGGTCCTGCTCGATGCGCTCGGGACCCTGGTCGAGCTCGAGCCGCCCGCGTCGGCCCTGGTCCAGGAGCTGCGGGTGCGCCTGGGGATGGAGGTGAGCATCGCCGAGGCCGAACGGGCCATCGCCGCTGAGATCGCCTACTACCGGGCCCACCTCGACGAGGGACGAGACGAGACCAGCCTGGCCGGGCTTCGCCGGCGCTGCGCCCAGGTGCTGGCCGAGCACCTTCCGGGCGCGCCGGACAGCGAGGCCGGCGTCGAGCCGATGGCGGCCGCGCTGCTGGCCGCCCTTCGCTTCCGGGCCTATCCGGATGCGGCGCCGGCTCTGGTCAGTCTAGGCCGGCGCGGGATTCGTCTCGTCGTGGTCAGCAACTGGGATGTGTCGCTGCCCGGGGTGCTCGAGCGGGTGGGGCTGGCCGTCCACCTCCACGCGGTCGTGACCTCGGCCGAGGTCGGCGCGCGCAAGCCTGCTCGCCTC